>JGI24708J26588_10000984_pt1 | contig 22752 bp, 17 predicted proteins | sample BioPla1DNA2_FD_26588 | JGI IMG/M metagenome (IMG submission 26588) | reverse complement strand
CGAGCAGCCTCCGATCCAATGAAGATCAACCGAGCCAATGTACTGACAGCCCTAGGTGAAACCAAAGACTATCAAGGCATCCTCGGATTTCCCATAGGCCTCGATGCCAAGGGTGATGTTGTAGGAGCCAGTATCTTTGTTTACCAAGTGCAAAACGGAGAATTTGTGCAAGTAGAAGAAGTCCCGGCCATAGTGCCAGAAAGCTAGATGGATAATCGTGGGTGGGCCTCTGTGGCAAGTTACCGCAAGCACTCTATCCCGGGAAGCTCTCAAGTGGGAATGACTTGCCAGAGGCCCCCCTCGCCTTGCGAAGCTGAAATATTATGCCCTAANCTAGAATACAACCAACCATGGGTGACACTAAACNGCCAATGGAGGTGAGAAAATGGAACAACTAATTGCTCAAATCCCCCAGCAGATCGTCAATGGTCTTACACTCGGAAGTGTCTATGCTCTCTTGGCCCTTGGTTACTCCATGGTCTACGGCGTGTTGAAAATGCTTAACTTCGCCCATGGAGACGTTTTCATGGTGGGAGCCTTTGCCGGTTGGGGGGTTTTGGCTGTTTTTGGACGCAGTGGGGAAATATCCATGCCGGGCCTGGTACTGCTTGCCATGGCCATTGGCGCAGTACTGGCAACCGCAATCCTAGGAGCTGTCATTGAACGCTTTGCCTATCGNCCCCTGCGGGGTGGCTCCCGCCTGGTTACACTGATCTCNGCCTTGGGTGTTTCTATTATCCTGCAGAACGCGGCAATGCTCCTCACCTCTGGTAGAGCCAAGGCCTTTGCCACGGAGCTGCTGATTCCTCAGGATATGGTCATCCAGTTCGCCGGGGCCACCATCTCAGCGACGCGCCTAGCCATGCTGGGCATATCAATTCTAGCCATGGTGCTCCTCGATGCCGTTGTGCTGAAAACGAAGTTCGGCAGAGCCATGCGGGCAACCAGCCAGGACCTAGAAGCAGCCGAGTATATGGGCGTCAATACTTCCCGGGTGATAGCAGGTACCTTCATCCTCGGCTCTGCCCTAGCAGGACTGGCGGGAGTGATGATTGGTCTTTATTATACACAAGTAGATTATATGATCGGATTCTCCGCCGGGATGAAGGCTTTCACAGCAGCTGTCCTCGGTGGCATAGGCAGCTTTCACGGTGCGATGGTAGGTGGGATTTTGTTGGGGCTGGCAGAGAGCTTCGGAGTGCTCATAGCTCCTCCAGTCTACAAAGATGCCATTGTTTTCGCTGTACTCATTATTACCCTGATCCTAAGGCCCTATGGGCTGTATGGTAAGCCCCGGCAGTCCCGGGCGTAATACTCAATAAGTTGGCAAGCTAATTTCAAAGCGATCTGCCAAGGGAGCTACTAGATCAGAAGAAAGGCGGCATAGCCCATGGCTAGCGATTACTATAAGACCCTGGAGCATGACTCTAGTGGTGATGAGAGAAAGCACCCAAAGCGAAAAAACCCGACGGTGATCGAGACACCTAGCAGTCCTTCGCTGCCAGTGGGGCTTTGGGCACGGCTTAAACTCCGCTTAGGCGTGCAATCTATGGCGCGCTTTCCCTGGCTTCGGGCCCTTGTCTTTCTCAGCTATGCCCTGCTTTTGCCTATTCCACTAGTTACCGGGAATTACTACCTGATGCGAGCCGGAGGGACTATCGGAATTATCTGATTCTGGCAGCGGGGCTATCCATTGTGGCCGGGCAAGCGGGGCTACTCGATCTAGGGTATGCCGGATTTTACGGTATCGGAGCGTATGTTTATGCTTTATTGGCATCTCCCCAACTTGGTATACATCTACCTTTTCCCGTTGCAGTAGCTGCATCAATAGTCGCAGCGATGCTGGCCGCCCTAGCTGTCAGCATACCCACACTTCGCCTCCACGGCGACTACCTCGCCATGGTCACGCTGGGCTTTGGCCAGATAGTAAGAATCCTGCTTAACAACATGGATCGACCGATTAACATCACCAACGGACCCAACGGCATAGTGGCCATTGACCCGCCCCGCATTTTGGGCTTTACCTTTGCCTCCATGGAATCTCAGTACATATTTATTTGGCTTGTGACCATAGCGGTACTCATCGGAGTCACCCGCCTTATCGGGTCCAGGGTTGGCCGTGCTTGGAATGCCCTTCGGGAAAACGAAACAGCCGCGGCCTGTATGGGCGTCAATATCAAGCGCTATCGGGTCTCGGCTTTTGCGGGAGCCGCCGCCATTGCGGGGCTGGCCGGAGCACTATTTGCGTCATGGCAAGGAGCAGTCTTTCCTCAGAATTTCACAATGAATGAAACCATCGCCCTTTATTGCATGATCGTACTAGGCGGCACCCGGAGCATTCCCGGCATCATGCTGGGGGTGCTGCTACTTCAGGTTTTGCCCGAAGTCCTCAGGGCCTATAGTGTCTATCGCATGCTGATTTACGGCTTTGCATTAGCTTTGCTCGCCATCTTCCGACCGCAAGGCTTAATTAGCAGTGGGGAGCGCCTCATAGGAATAAGTGAAAGGTGGTTCTCCCACGGCAAAAGAGATCAATCCACCGCCCCCGGTGACGATATCGGTGAAAGTACTGCAAGCAACGACCCCATCCTGGAGATCCAGAATCTTAGCTGCAACTTCGGTGGGCTAGCCGCCCTTACCGATGTGAGTTTTGCCGTTTTCCAGGGGGAAATCCTGGGCATCATTGGGCCGAATGGGGCTGGCAAGACGACCCTTTTTAATCTGATTACAGGTCTGATTAAGCCCACCACCGGCGATATCAAGTTAAATGGTCAGTCCATTGTAGATAAAGCTCCCCATGAGGTAACAGCTCAGGGAGTGGCCCGCACTTTCCAAAATATTAGGCTATACGAGACCCAAAGCATCTTAGAGAACGTCCTGGCCGGCTGCCACCTGCGCCACGATACCGGCCTTGCTGAGATTCTCTTTAGGACAAAACCATTTGTCTCTAAGGAAACGGAGGCAGTCTTGCATGTAAGAAATACCCTCTCTGATATGGAATGCGGCCTGGCCGAGAGGGAAGGGAACGTGGTGGCAGAACTCTCTTACCCCGACAAGCGCCGGGTAGAGATGGCCCGAGCTTTAGCTACAGGAGCTAAGCTGGTCCTGCTAGATGAGCCGGCTGCCGGCATGACAGCGGAGGAGATCGCCGTAATGGCCAAGGAGCTCTCCATTCTTCAAGACCGTGGCTACACTATCGTCATCATAGAACATCATATGGACCTAATTACAGCAGTCTGTGACCGAGTGATCGTGCTTGACCACGGAGAGAAGATAGCTGAAGGNACCTGCACAGAGATTGCTGAAAACCCAGAAGTCATTCGGGCTTACTTTGGCAGCTCTATGGAGTATGGTGAAACACTGGAACAACCACCCATGGACTTGAACAAAATACCAACTTCCACCGCGCTGGAGAGCGCGGCCAGCCTTATCCATTCAGCTCGAAGCGGCGGAGATCTCCCAACAAGGGGTAATAATCTCAACTCCAGCAGGCAGGAACCTTGCTTTGCACCGGAAACATCCAGACCCCTACTGCAACTAGTCAACGTACATGCCGGGTATGGACCAGCCAAAGTCTTGCAAGGGATCGATTTGAGTGTTTACCCTGGCGAAGCAGTGGCACTACTGGGTGTAAACGCAGCCGGCAAGAGCACAGCTCTAAAAACTATTACTGGTAGGTTGCGCCCTACCCAAGGGGAGATCCTGTTTATGGATAAGCGCATCGATGGGACTGCCACCAATCAGATTGTACGCATGGGGATGGGAGTTGTACCAGAGGGCCGGCGGATTTTCCCGGAGCTTAGTGTTATGGAGAACCTCGATCTCGCCGCGGACGCCCTTGCCGATGGAAGGAAGACTAGAGTTGGCATAGAGCAGGCTCTGGAGCTATTCCCTATCCTTGCCGATAGAAGATCCCAGATAGCCGGCACCCTCTCCGGTGGGGAACAGCAGATGCTGGCCATTGCCCGAGCGCTAGTCACATCGCCACGCCTTATTTGCATGGATGAACCCTCCATGGGATTAGCCCCCATCATGGTGGAAAGGGTAATGGGCGCCATCGCGAGCATCATTCAGATTGGCACAGCAGTTCTCTTAGTTGAGCAAAACGCCGGAGCCGCACTCTCTGTCGCAAACCGAGCTTACTTTCTCAGAAATGGGAAGATAGAGACCTCCACCTCGGCAGATAGGATTACCGCACAGGATCTTCGGCTCAACTAGTGGCATGGGCTTTCCCATCGGCAGCTTCTGCCCTTACCGCGCTTGTGAGTTGATTTACTCATCTTGTAATAGAATTGGGCATTGAGGTGATATTAGTGTGTCTAGTGCTCGGCTGCCAGGGGTCTTCATTGACCATATCTTGCCTGTCCTTAGGCGGTATGATATTAACAGCGTCTACCTCTTCGGCTCCCGCGCGGATGACACTGCATCGTTACAAAGCGACTATGATCTAGGGATCCTCCTAAGAGGCTTTGACGCTGGAGAGCATGATACTTTGTTTGTTTGCATGCGAACTGGAGGCTGACGCCCGGCCATCAACTCCCCGTAGAATGGTAGTGCCTTACACCAATCATCCAGATCTGCAGACACACCAGGAAAAAGAGAAGCCCCGCCAAGGGGGAAAACCAAGGTAACCACGGGGGAGTATGCAAAGGGTCTTCATGATCGAGGATCGCCATGAGGGGGAAGTAGTTGATGGTTGCTAGAGGGATGATCCAAGTGAAGAAACTGCGAAACCACCCACGATAGATAGATATAGGCATCTCGGCGGTCTCTACCCCTCCGTAAGTGGTCACATTGATAACTTCCAGACTGTCCACAGACCAAAAGGATAGAGTCGCTTGTAGGACAAAAAGCCCAGCAAAGAGGAGACTGCCCCCTACGATTGCCGCTCCCATCAAGATGTACTGAGCGAAGGTAAATGCCTTCCCCAGATTGTTGATGCCCCAGATAAATACCAGAAGCCCCTGGGCGAACCTTCCCACCCTCATCAGCTGAAACTCCAAACCCATGACCTGCAAGACGGTACTTCTGGGGCGAAGCAGGATCCGATCGAAATCCCCGGATCGAACGTAGCGATGGAGGATATCAAAGCCACGAGCGGCCGCTTCCGCAATGGCAAAGGCCATATGTACCATGCCATAAAATAGAGCTACCTCCGGCAGAGTCCAATCCTTCAAACTACCAAATCGGGTAAATAGAGCCCAGATACCAAAAAACTCGATTCCGTTAATAACTAGATTTCCCACAGCCATCATGGCAAAAGAGGCGGGATACTGCAGTTGACTCCTAAGTGAGATACCTATATAGCGAAAATACAGCCTGATGCCATCGGTCATCTTCTAACCTCCCTGTACCACTCATCGGTCATCTTCTAACCTCCCTGTACCACTACACGCTTAAGCCCCCGGGCCAAGAGCTTCCGGCCCAATATGATGAGAATCGCTGTCCAGATCAACTGGCGGGCGAGGAAAACCCAGATATATGCCGGAGGCAGCTGACCAGTTAAGAACCGAGCGGGAGTATCCACAAGTCCGGCAAACGGCAGCAGCTCCAAGGCCCTCTTAGACCAATCGGGAAAAAGAGGCAACGGCACGATCATACCAGAGAAAATGGTCACCACAGCGGGAAGCAAGCGATAGATTCCGTCTCCGGCGATGGTCCAAAGCATAGATATATTCATTAAGTTGGTAATGGCGCAACCCAAGAGCAAAGCCCCTATGGTAGCCAGTATCCAGGCTGCAAGACCCGAAGCGGTAGGCACAGCCAGGGCGTATCTAGGGGGCAAAACAAACAGGGCCACCGAGAAAATCGGTATGGAACGAAGCAGCGTGGGTGCCACCCGCATTGCTATGGCCCGGGCATACCAATGATTATATAAGTCCAAGGGGCGGCATAGCTCATAGGCCACATTGCCGCTGCGAATCAAAGCCTGGATCTCATGGTCTCCGTTCCAGGGCAGCATCCCGAGCATAGCTTGGCCCAGCCAAATATAACCCACAGCTTGTTCAAAGGCCATGGGCTGGGGACTTGTCGTTGATAGATAGAAAGCTTCCAAGACCATGATCTTCACAAACCCAAACATGAATTGAGTGGCGATGCCGGCCAAGGCCGCTACTCGGTACTGCACCAATAGCATGAATCGTAGGCGAATGATAGCTTTGTACGCTCTAGTATTCATATCTTGAGCTCTCCATATAGTTTAGAGATGACCTCATCGATGGGCGGATTTTCAATCAATAGATCCCGTACGTCAAGCCTCTGCGATATCTCCGCTAGAAGTTCCGCAGGGGTGATCTCGGTAGGATCAAAGTTGAAATGGGCTTGGTTTCCCTCTAGTTGTATGAGATTCGCTCCAGATACCTGACTGCATATGTACTCCTGCGAATAGTTTGAGCCAAGTTCCACGATAAGCCGCCTTTCCCGAGATACCTTTTTTCGAATCTCCTTTAGACTGCCCTCAACTAGGATCTTGCCTCTCCCGATAATCATAACTCGGCTGCATAGGGCCTCTACATCGTCCATGTCGTGAGTTGTAAGCAGCACGGTGGTACCTTGTTCCTTATTTAGCTTCTTAATGAAATCCCTTACCACTAACTTAGATACAGCATCCAGACCAATGGTAGGCTCATCTAGGAACAGCAGCCGGGGCCTATGCAATAAAGAAGCAGCGAGTTCACAACGCATGCGCTGCCCTAGGCTGAGCTGACGAACGGGAACTTCCAGTAAATCGGCCAGCTTGAGGGTATCTACTAACTCCTCTAGGGCCAGCTTGTAGTCAGCTTCCCGTAATCCATAGATATCCCAAAGCAGCTCAAAGGAGTCAATTACCGGCAAATCCCACCACAGCTGAGAGCGCTGCCCGAATACAACCCCGATATCTCGAACATGGTTGATGCGATCTTGCCAGGGGACACGCCCCATGATNCTGCATGTTCCACCATCGGGCAGTAAAATACCGCTNAGGATCTTGACAGTGGTAGATTTGCCGGCACCATTGGGACCGAGATAACCGACTAGCTCCCCTTCTCCAATATCGAAGGAAACCCCATCCAGAGCGCGGACCGGGGTGTACTCCCTATGTACTAACCCTCTAAACGCATTCCACAGTCCCGCCTGCCGTTTGGCTACACGAAAAGTCTTGGTCAGATTCCGAACAACGATATGGCCCATAGGTTTTCCCCTTCTTCTTGCTGCCTCTATCCAGCGATCACTTCCGAAGAGTTCTTGGAGCAGATTTTACCATTGTAGCTGTTTCGACATCGGCAGGCGACGATTCCTGCCCATATCTCCTCATAATTGGGTTATTATGTTCATATAGGGAAATATACGTTGCTCAAAGCCGTAGGCTATTAACAACAAAGCCACCATAGAGACTCATCCTTGACTAACCGTAGTTCCTAGCAGGAACACGGAGTCTAATCGAGTAGATTAAGTAATGACAAATGACCAAAATCGTCAACGAGATTAGTGTGAGGAGGATAAAGATTTTGCCGTTCGACTATGTACAACCTTTTCCATCCAGGCGAAGTCCCGTTATGGGAAGAGACGGAGCAGTAGCCACCAGTCATCCCTTGGCAGCTCAAATAGGAGTTCAGATTCTAGCCGAGGGCGGCAACGCCATTGACGCTGCAGTGGCCATGGCTGCAGCCTTGACGGTGCTAGAGCCTACATCTAATGGTTTGGGCAGTGATGCCTTTGCCATTATATGGGACGGAGAGAAACTCCACGGGCTAAATGCTTCAGGCCGCTCCCCCATGGAACTCACCCTCAATGAGATGCTGTCCCGCGCCGAGTTGCACAATGGCAAACCAAGGGTACCCCTAACAGGCTGGCTGCCAGTTACAACACCTGGAGCCGTGTCGGCCTGGGTTGAGCTAACCAAGCGCTTCGGCTCTATGCCACTAGCCCNCTTAGTTGAGCCGGCTGCCAGATACGCAGAAGCAGGACATCCCGTTCCACCGGTCATTGCCCACTATTGGACTTTCTCGGAAAAAAGATATAGTGATCGTGAGGATTTTCGCACCACCTTCCTGCCCAAAGGTCGAGCAGTGCGGCCCGGTGAGATCTTTGCTTGCCCCGAACAAGCACGCACCCTGCGGCTCATCGGAGAATCCAATGGTGAAGCTTTTTACCGGGGCGAACTGGCCGATGCCATGGTCAAGTACGCTGCCGAGACAGGAGGGTATCTCACCAAAGCAGATTTGGCGGAGCATCGAGCGGAATGGGTAGATCCCATTTCCACTAACTATAGAGGATATGATATCTGGGAAATTCCCCCTAACGGACAAGGGATCACGGCCCTGATAGCTTTAAACATCCTCGAAGGTTTTGAGATGGAAAGGTACCCACTACTATCTAGTGCCAGATTGCATTTGGTCATCGAGGCTTTGAAGCTCGCCTTCGCCGATGCCCATCGGTATGTTGCCGATCCCAGCCTTGTGGATGTACCGGCAAAGGGCTTGCTTAGTAAAGCGTATGCAGAAGCAAGAAGAAAGCTAATCGATCCCTTACGCGCCATGCCGGGACCCGAACCAGGGGATCCCTTGGGAGATACGGTATACCTGTGCGCAGCAGATAGAGATGGCCGTATGGTATCTTTCATCCAGTCCAACTACATGGGGTTTGGCTCCGGCGTGGTAGTGCCCGGAACCGGTATCACTTTACAAAACAGAGGGTGTGGCTTTAGTCTGGAAGATGGCCACCCCAATCTTTACGCACCGAGTAAGCGCCCATTCCACACGATTATTCCCAGCTTTATCACCAAGGATGGAGTTCCTTTAGCTGCCTATGGAGTAATGGGTGGAGATATGCAGCCCCAGGGGCATATGCAGGTAGTAAGTAATATCATAGACTATGGGATGAATCCCCAAGCTGCCATAGACGCTCCTAGGGTGCGGGTCCTAATGGAAGGTGGCGTAGCCATCGAGCCCACTGTCAACCCAGAAGTGGTAAGAGAACTTGCCCAGCTGGGCCATGGTGTGAAAATCGATGCGGAGATGGCCGGGTTTGGCGGTGGACAGATGATTTGGCGTGACCCTGTATCCGGCATCTACATTGCCGGTTCTGAACCTCGTAAAGACGGACTAGCTTTGGCCTTGTAAGGATCGGAAAATATCATTGCTCTAGCGAATTATCCGACGAGACCGCCTTAAGGCGGTCTTTTCACTTTGGTAGACAACCATGCCCCACCGCCGCCTAAAGTGGTTCTGCTCATCGGCTGGTTTTACTCCCACCGGGAGGTCATCATGGCAATCCGGAGAAGTACTAAAATAGTGGAAAGCTGCCGCAAATAAGCATTACGGAGGTGATANCTATGATTTGGGAAAAGGCTGGTTCACAAAACACCGATGCAACACTGGACACAGCCATAAAAAGAGCCACTCNGGAGGAGATCCCATGGCTGGTTGTGGCTTCCAATACCGGAAGAACGGTNAGAAAAGCCTTAGAGCTTGGCGCTGATCAGCTCTCTGTAGTTTGTGTCACCCACCACGTAGGATTTCGAGGACCAGGCATTGANGAAATGCCCGANACTGAGCGTCGCCATCTTATGGAGCGAGGAGTCAAAATCTTGACCACTACCCACGTTCTAGCNGGTGTTGATCGAAGCGTTCGTACCAAATTCGGAGGCATCTATCCACCGGAGATTATGGCCTCTGCCTTGCGAATGCTAGGACAAGGGGTAAAAGTCTGTGTGGAAATATCCATCATGGCACTAGATGCCGGCCTAGTCCCCTACGGCGAGAGGATCGTAGCAGTAGGCGGTACTAGCTCGGGAGCCGATACCGCTGCCATCATCCTGCCAGCGCATTCTAACAGTATCTTTGATCTGAAAGTAGAAGAAATCCTCTGCAAGCCGAGAACGTGGTAGGTAGGACCAAACTCCTTCTAACCTTCTCAGGCGCACTCTTAAGAGTTCACTTAACAGAAACTTCGGTATAGTAGCTCTCTTGGCCAACATAATCGAAGTGCAGCCACAGGCAGTTGGCAAGCTCGCCAAGTACCATGGCCCACGCTCCAGCAGCGGCGGGGTCTACTGGGCCTGTGGCCAGCAGCAGGACCAAAATCGCTCCCATGGCTATGAGATTGATGCCTTTGGCAGTCCCAATCGGGCCCGTGGTTTGTCGCTGCATCAAGATCCCCCACATATACTCCCGCCATCCAACCAAGAGGGGAAGAACAGTCATGATTTTCATAACCTCCAAGGCGGCCCTACTAACCTCGGAAGATACGCCCATCAAGTTTTTGAGAATCCATGGGCCCAAGGGGCTAAAGCTGACCGATGCAATGACAAAGGAGGCCAATAGAGAGAAATGAGTGGTAAACCTCTTGGTGGTATCATATGTTTTTTGATCATCCCCATTGGTAAACACTAAAGTGCATTGATGCAGCATACCCAAGGGAGCTAGCGCCAGGGAAGCCAGTCCATGCCCAACGGCGTAAGCTGCTAAAGAAACCTCCGGGGTTGTACTTCTTGCTAGGCCAGTATTAATCAATGGTTGAAAAGCTGTTCCGACAAGTGAGGTGGCTACTAGAGGAAGGAAAAACGAAATGATCTGACTGATGGTAAGCATAGGCCCGTCAACCTGCTTGTTGGGAAGATCCTGCAAGAGCGGCCGGGCCCGCCAGCTCATGATTATCGCCTCTACACAGAATGCTCCCACAAAAGATAGACTACCGCATACCGCCCCTGGCAATCGGGTAAAACGAGCTAGAATGAATATCAGCGTACTCATGACTACCAGCCGAATCGTGGTGGCCACCGGCACTATAGACGTTTGTCTGGCTATGATGGCGACACCGTGGTGAACATTGCGGATAACCGCGAAAGCCGGGAGCAGAAAAAGAATACGTAAAGCTAGTTGGCCGTTATGGGCTATTTTAGGAGATGCTCCCATGACATTTGCCAATACATAATATCCTGCAGGGGAGAAAGCTAGTACTGCAAGAATCAGGATGGTGATAGCCGATACTGCATAAAGAAAGCGGCTGACTACCCGAAAGGACTCGGTGTCATCCACCAGCGAGGACACAGTTTGACGTGCCATGAACATCGGACTTTCTATTAAGCTAACCAGTCCCCGGGCCAGCGCGTATGCCGCCAGACTAATCTCGGGATCCGGCGTACGAGCCACTCCGGCATTCACAATTGAATGAGAAAGATTGATAATCAGATTCGTCAAGGACAAAGGCAAAAAGAACTTAGCAATTGCCTTATATAAACTAGCCCCCTCGTACCCACCCTCCACCCTATCCNCCAAGGCGATCAGCTTCTTTCTATAAGATTCGGTTAATTTGTTCGTCTGCTGTAACAACCGGACAAGCTTCACGTCGGTCGGCTCATGGATTTCTCTTCTGTATGTTATCTTCTCCATCAAAGGTGCAAGAATCCTGCTTGTTTTTCATATTCATAAAGAGTTGATGGCAATTTGTATTGACTTCGAATTAATATCGTGTTACTATCATAAATGTACGTAACGATGGGCAATCAAGTCTATGGAAAACGCAGTACACAGTAGCAAAATAGGCACCAAGAATGGGGATGAGGATTTTATGAGTCGGTTACGCTGGGCACTCTTAGGGCTAGACCATCATTATAGTGCCCTTAACCAATTGCGAAGAGCTGAAACAAATAGGTCAGCAAAACTTGTCTCCGTCTGGCACAGTGATTCTGCTCGTTTGCAGGAAGCCACCCAGGGAATGTCTGTAGAGCTGTTATCAGACTGGCGACAAGCCATTGACGATCCTAATGTGGACATCATCTTATCAATGAGCCCCACCCCACTTAACTATGAAATCGTGAAGACAGCCCTGCAAGAGGGCAAGCACGCTATCTCTGTCAAACCTGGAGCAATGGACTTAGCCGGTGTTCAAGAACTAGCAGACCTTGCAGATAAGCACGGTGTGGTTTTGTTTCCCTGCGAAAGCCTAATTCGCCTTTCCCCAGTGAACCAATACATAAAGAATCTGGTGGAAGACGGTAAGTTAGGAAGAATACTGAGCGTCAGCCAAATTGTCCATTCCCGCCCACCCATGGATTGGCCCGGTGGGACTTCGGATTATAGCTGGTGGATTGATCCCCAACTGGCACCCGGTGGTGGGTGGATGGATCACTCCATTTATACAGTTGATCTCACCCGTTGGTTAACTGGCTCTGAGTTTGTGAAGGTAACTGGTTACACAACCAATATCACTTACAAAGATCTACAGCTGGAAGACTACGGAGTAGGCATTTTGGAGACAGCAACCGGGGCCGTAGCCAATCTGGAAGTAACTTGGCATGCCGCCCCCAAATCACCTGGCCGTAACTCCATACAAGTTCTAGGGGAAACCGGCTCTGTTGTTATCGATAATCTCTTAAGCAAGATGGCGGTAAGCGAAAACGCCGATGGCAAGTGGTCCTTTATTGATATGCCGCAAACAGACAGACCAATCACCGTTGTTGAGCACGTTGCCCATTGCATTCTCAATGATAAGCAACCAATCGCATCAGGATATGATCAGGTGAAAAACCTTGCCGCCTGTCTTGCTTTTTATGAATCGGCAAAGACGGAGAGAGCTGTACGACTATAGCCATTCGCCAAGCTATTAGTTACAGCTAGCACCGCCCGATTGGGCGGTGCTTCTTTTTTCCAATGATTCATCTCGCCTTGCTTTTACGGGACACCTGTAAGATGATGAGAGACGCCATCAAAGCCAACACCGCCGATAACCGAAACACGCAGCGCAGACCGAGGTTTTCCCCAATGGTGCCGGCAACAGTTGGCGCCAAGAACATGGCTAAACTTCTAACAGTGGTCCTCCATCCCATGACAGTGCCCAAATGCCGGGAAGGAACCATGCGAGCAATGACGGCAACGATTAACACCTCAGTCACCGTGACGCCTACCGCATGCATTAGCTGAACACCATAGGCCCACACTGCCTTGGTGGTCAACGAAAGCAAGAGCCAACGCAGACCACCCACAGACATCCCAATTGCCAGCATCTTCGCCACATCGAATCGGTCAGATATAATCCCCATACTCAGCATAAGGGGTACCTCCAGCCACGCCTGTAAGGAAGATAACCACCCAAATTGCTGATTAGAGACTCCTAGCTCTTGCACGAAGAATATGAAGTTGAGATTGAATCCCATGCCCTGCGCCAGTGTGAAGATGGCAAATGCCAAGAAAAGCAGCCGGAGCTGCAGTGGCCAGATAAACTGACCATCTGCGGCCGCTGCCGCGGACTCATCCACGGTCTCGGACAAAGCAGAGTCCTGCACCGTTGTCCTTTGCTTGGGCTCTCTTATAGTGAAGGTAATGAATAATGCGGCAGTTAGGTATATGCCCGCGGCCAGCCTAAAGGTTGTACTGAATGCATATCGATCTAGCAAAAGGCCCAAAAAAGGTGTAGCTACAATCCAGCCAAGGGACCCGGCAATACGAAACGTCCCGTGCATGCGACCCATATTGCCTTCCTCCGCCCATCCGCTAACCCAAGTTGTCATCAGGGAGCGCTGAGCATTGAAAGCTACTTGATAAAAGGCCAGCAAGACACCGAAAACCAGCATGGTCTCTGCCTTAGGGAAAACAGCCAGTACCGGCACGATTATCAGTAAACCTCCGATTATCAAGGGCTTTCTTCGACCGAGGAAATCGGAGAATCTGCCAATCCACACTTGGGTGAATATAGTGGCAAGAGAGGCTAGTGATTGTAGNATTCCATATTGTTGAAGAGAGATACCCCTATCCACAATTCTCACAGAGAAAAGCGGTTGCGTTAACCCCATTCCAATGGAGACCAGCATTAGGGCAGTCCATAGCTGAACAAAGCGAGAGCGATACTGTGGTTGCACACCTAGCCAAGTACTGCGTTCATTAGCTTGTTCAATAGGTTTCATCTTGAGCTTACCTCCGCCTCTAGGTACCTTGCCCCTCCTTGGGCACAGCCCTTAGCAATCTTTCAGCCCCTTTAGTCCCTAGATAGCCAAAGGGCGTATCATCGCCGCCACCAGTGTTTAGCAAGATGGCCTCCCGCATCAGACTGGCAATACCTATAGCTTTCGCATCTTCACCTACCTGCGAAAAAGCAAGGGACAATGTCCCTCTGCCCAGCTGTTTGGTCAAATTGAGCTTGATCACATCCATGATGTAATCCCTTAACATACAAATTGGTCCGCTGAGCACTATTTTTTCACAATCAAGAACTTGGATAACATTATATAGAGCTGCTCCAATGGCGTGCCCGGCCTCATTAACCACAGCTAGACTGCGGGAGTCTCCGCTCTCCAATTGCCGCACTAGATTAAAGAGCGACGACTGGTAGTACGCACGGCCTCTATCCAATGCACTCTCGCCGTGAATGGCGGCGATAATGCATGGAACTGAGGCATGCTTCTCCAGGCAACCCCGATTACCACAATCACAAAGAACCCCGTCGCTCTCCACAGTCATGTGCCCAATCTCCCCGGCCAGAAAGTGGCGACCATAGTGCAGTCTGCCATCGTATATGTACGCACTGCCGATACCTCGGCCAACATAGACATAGAACAGGTCGGGAGGGTAACCTATGGCATCCCACTCAGCAAACGCTGCTGCGTTCACATCATTTTCGGCCAAGAGAGGAATCCCCTCTGGCAAACACTTCCTTAACTCAGCCTGCAGCTTGACGGGTTGGGGCCAGCCGAATACTAAACTTTGCACTGTATCAATGTCATGCCTAACCGGACCGGGAACAACCACCCCCACACCGGCAACAGTGGCCCAGTCTAGATTTTCCCTCTCCAGCAGCTCTGTGACACTGTCAATGATCTCACGAGCCACAATCTCCGGCGTGGCTCTTGCCATGACATCGACTTTAGCCGCCATTACCTTCCCTTCAAGATCGCAAAGAACAATAGATGTTTCTCCTACATCCAGATCCACACAAACGAACTGCCTCGATGTCGCGTCAATCTCAAGAAGTGTGGGAGGCCGACCGGCACCAACAATTTCTTGTTCTCCAATCTCATTAACCAACCCAATCTCAATCAATCCATTAACGATGACTGAAACGGTTGAGCGGGCAACTCCCAATTTCCGGGATAGGTCTATCCTTGATATCGGACCGTGCTTGATGAGCACATCCAGAACCCTGAGTGTGTTTTCCTCTCTTTCCCGAGGCCGGGTTCCACTAGGTATGTCGTAGTCCATGGCGCACCTCACAGTATCGTGATATCACTCAGCAATCTACCTAAAGCATAGAGCAAGCCCTTTTGTTCGACAGAACAACTATTATAATGTGTTCTAGAGAGCAATAGTCTAATCCTTCTTCACTATTCACCTATTTGGCTCTGCCGTCGTCCATAGACAACACCTCCCTGTGCACTATGCCCTTCACACCGAGGTTAAAGCAGCCATTCTATCAATAGGGTCTTCTCTATCCCAGCCTATCTGGACGTCCATAAACGTTAATTTCTTCCTAACTTTGACAGAAAACCCCGTGAAAGAAGGAATTAGTAGATATGCGTGGAAGCACTGATATAGAATTTGTTCCAGTGATAACATAAATGTGTTTGAAAAGGGGTGATAATGCGAGATAAGTCAATATCCTACCTGCCCAATCTTTGTTCCGTATCTCACAGATCAATAAAGAGGAGGACGATCTATGCTTAAGGTGAGAAATCGAACTCTGCTTCTAGCTATGGGATTACTCTTAATCTTCAGTTCCACCGCCTTGGCAATGACTTTCAACGAGGCTCCTATGCTAAAAGAGCAAGTGGAAGCCGGTGTACTACCACCACTGGAACAAAGACTGCCTAAGACTCCCCTCGTGGTAGAACCAGTAGACAGAATCGGGAAATATGGGGGAACAGCCCATGTAGCGAGTACTCGAGCAACGGGCTGGGGAGATGACCACATGATGATGGGGATCTATGCCACCCTGGTTCAACCTACGTTACAGGTCGATGATATTGTCCCTCACATGGTCAGAGATTTTGAAGTCTCCGAGGACAAGACAACTTTTACTTTCTACCTCCGAGAAGGAATGAAGTGGTCCGATGGTCACCCCTTTACATCGGAAGATATTCAGTTTTGGTATGAAGATGTGCTACACAACGAAGACCTGACGCCAATAATCGGCCATGTCTGGCGAGCCGATGGAGCAACTGGACCAGTCATGGAGCTGAATGTCATTGATGACTATACCTTCCAGTTCATCTTCGCCTCACCAAAACCGTTTTTCATTAACCAATTGGTGCATAATTTCGCATACAGCGTTTTGCCAAAGCATTACCTAAAGCAGTTCCACGTTCATTATGTCCCTGAAGAAGACTTGAAAGCCATGGCTGCAGAGGAAAACCTGGTCGAATGGTATGAGTTGTTCGCAGCCAAATCACTGAGGGTTGCCTTGGCACCGCTGACTACCGAGCTGCCTACCGTCGGTCCATATGTGCTAGAGCGAGTTAGTTCCGATCGTCGCCAATGGGTGCGGAATCCATACTTCTGGAAAGTGGATACCGAAGGCAATCAGCTTCCGTATATAGATAGAATCGATTGCCAGATTGTCAGTAACCGTGAAGTGCTAAACGGTATGATTATCAGTGGCGCCTTGGACTTCGCTGGTTTTGAGAGCGATATCCGAGACTACCCAGTGCTGAGAAGATATGAAGATGAAGGCAACTACCGTGTAGAACTGTGGAAGAGTGCATTAAATGAGGTCATCTATCAGTTCAACATGACCCATAATGATCCAGTACTGCGGGAGATATTTGCTGATAATAGATTCCGCCAGGCCCTATCATTGGCCATCGACCGAGAAGAGATCAATGAGCTGATCTATCACGGTCAAGGAACACCTAGTCAGTTTACAGTAGTCTCTACCAGTCGATACTTCAAGCCTGAATATGCCACAGCATATGCAGAATACGACCCAGACAGAGCCAATGCCCTGTTGGATGAGATGGGCTTAGATAAGAAAGATGCGGAAGGTTTCCGATTACGCCCGGACGGAGAGCGCCTAATCTTCACTTTGGAGTATATGGACTCTGAAACACCAAAACAGCCCAACGTTGAATTGGTCACCCAGTACTGGCAAGAAGTGGGCATCGACATGCGGAGCAAGCTCATTTCTGACTCCCTACAGACAGAAAGAGCCCCTGCCAACCTCATGGACGCCACACTGTGGCACGGTGATACTACCACCGATATACTCTTCCCCATCTCCCCCGCCCGGCTAGTGCCACTTGCACCGAGCTGGTCAGGGATCTTGTGGACAGAGTACGCCCGCTGGTTCCAGACCGGTGGTGAGCAGGGTGAAGAGCCACCAGCGCATATCAAAGACTCATATGCATGGTGGGAAGAGGCAACAACCACTCCTGATTCTGACAGAGCCTTTGTACTCTGCCAGAACATCCTGGATGCTCAAGCCAAGAACATCTATATAATAGGAACAATCGCAGAGGCACCATACCCACTGGTAGCCCGCAATAGCCTGCGGAACTTGCCTAGTGACGGCTACTGGTCTTGGGACAACCTCTGGCTGACTTCAGCCAATCCAGAGCAGNTGTTCTTTGACCGATAGGAGATCACTAATCCCTCATGGGGCTAATGCCCCATGGGGGATCNTGCTGTCTAATCTNAACCCTTTATTTCTTGCTTACCTTGGCATTTCTCCAGCGAAGAAGCCTTATCTGGGAGATGGAGATAATAAAGGAGGGTCGCCATGCTTAGTTACGTCCTTCGTAGGACTCTCTTAATGATACCCACACTNATTCTACTATCTATGCTGACTTTCATAGTAATCGATTTACCACCGGGAGATTTCCTCTCATCCTACGTCGCGGGTCTNGAAGCCCAAGGCGTCCAAGTTACTGAAGAGCATATAGCATCTCTAAGNCAAAGATATGCCTTGGATAAGCCGCTTCATCAACGGTATGTGAATTGGCTGTGGCGTATGATCCGCTATGGTGATTTTGGCCAATCGTGGAACTGGGAACGCCCAGTCAAGGACTTACTACTGGAACGACTGCCGTTTACCATACTGATATCGGTTTCCACTCTGATCCTGACGTATATAGTAGCCATCCCCATTGGCATTTACTCGGCCGTGAATCAATACTCGTGGGGAGACTATATTTTCACTACCCTTGGGTTTTTGGGTCTTGCCATTCCCAACTTCCTTTTGGCATTGGTCTTAATGTTTGTTTTCTTTAAGTACTTCGGGATAAGCATCGGGGGTCTTTTCTCCCCCGAGTTTAGGGACGCACCGTGGACTATGGCAAGGGTTATCGACTTGATTAACCATCTATGGACACCGATTATTGTCGTAGGTACAGCGGGTACTGCCAAACTGATCCGGATTATGCGTGGTGTAATGCTAGATGAACTGAGCAAGGACTACGTTCAAACTGCACGAGCCAAAGGTTTACCGGAATTCTTGGTTATCGTAAAACATGCTGCCCGGGTGGCCATCAACCCCATCATCAGTGTTGTAGGGTGGACCCTTCCAGCAATTGTGTCCGGAGAAGCTATTACGGCTATTGTCTTAAATCTGCCGACAACAGGCCCTCTACTTCTGCAATCCTTGTTGACTCAGGACATGTATCTCGCTGGAAGCTTTATCTTTGCCTTGAGTGCATTGACAGTCATTGGCACCCTACTCTCTGACCTATTACTAGCCTGGGTTGATCCGCGGATTCGTTACGATACTACCAAATAGAAGGGGTTGTGGTGGATATGGATATGACTCCGCAAGCAATGGGACTNGGCAANGACGAACTAGATGCTGCAACCCTAGAGCAGCTTGAAACAGAGTCNTATTCACAATGGCAGCTGATGTGGCGTCAGTTTCGCAGACATCGGTTGGCAATGGTTGGAGCCGTTGTTCTNATAATCTTCTATCTCGTGGCATTGGCTGCCGGCTTTGTAGCTACACAGAACCCTGGCACACGTAATGCCAGATATGCCTATGCGCCTCCACAACTCCCTAGATTTGTGGACAGCGAAGGTAAGTTTCACTTAAGGCCATTTGTGTATGGGTTAACACAGACCACAGACCCAGACACCTGGGAAAAAGTATATACCGTAGACAAGACCAAGAAGTATCCCCTGCGCTTTTTCGTGCGGGGAGACTCCTATAAACTTCTGGGCCTCTTTCATAGTGATGTCCATCTCTTTGGCGTAGAAGGGAAGGTACCATTCTTCCTTTTAGGCAGCGATGCCCTGGGAAGGGATTTGTACTCTCGAATTATATACGGCACTCAGATTTCCCTCTCCATTGGGCTTGTGGGAGTCTTTGTGAGTCTGGTTCTAGGACTCACCATAGGCGGGCTCTCCGGGCTAATCGGGGGAGTCACGGATGTCGTTATCCAAAGACTCATTGAGTTCTTGGTTTCTATTCCGCATATTCCGTTCTGGATGGCCCTCAGCGCGGCTCTGCCGGCTTCATGGAGTGCAGTGCAGACGTACTTTGCCATCACCGTATTGCTATCTCTACTGGGATGGACTGAAGTAGCACGGGTAGTCCGAGGGAAGTTCCTCTCTTTACGAGAAACAGACTTCGTCGCTGCGTCGGTATCCATGGGAGCAAGCAACTGGTGGGTGATATTCAGACACCTCGTCCCTAATTTCCTAAGCTACGTGTTAGTTACAGTCACTTTGACAATTCCTGGCATGATTCTGGGAGAGACATCCCTAAGCTTTCTGGGGATTGGTCTACGTCCCCCTGTCATAAGTTGGGGTGTACTCCTGCAGCAAGCGCAAAACATGCGCACCGTGCGCTCCGTCCCTGGTTACTTCTACCGGGCTTGTTCGTTATCGTGGCGGTTCTTGCCTTTAACTTTGTAGGTGACGGTCTACGAGATGCAGCCGATCCCTATTCCGATTGATACACCAGGAGACTGTCAGAACCCGTTATCAAAGGAGGCATACTGACGTGACTGACCATGATATTCAGCTTAAGGTAGACAACCTGAAGACATACTTTAGGACCGAGGCAGGCTTGATTAAGGCCGTTGACGGAGTAAGCTTCTCTATTAGGCGCGGTGAGACCCTGGGTGTTGTCGGGGAAAGCGGTTGCGGTAAGAGTGTAACGGCTCTTTCTATCATGCAGTTAATACGTAAGCCCCGTGGCAAGATTGTCGATGGTACCATCACCTATTACAGAAAAGATGGACAGGCTATCAACCTAACCCGTTTAGACCCACAAAGCCCCCAGATGCGGCGCATACGGGGCGGCGAGATTGCCATGATTTTCCAAGAGCCCATGACTGCTCTCAACCCTGTCTACACCGTTGGACAACAAATCATCGAGGCTATAAGACTTAATCAGAATCTGAGTAAGAAACAAGCCCGCGCACACGCCATCGATATGCTTGCCAAAGTAGGTATTTCCGTTCCTGAGAGAAGGATTGATCAGTATCCTTGGCAATTTAGCGGTGGCATGAGGCAAAGAGCCATGATCGCCATGGCACTATCATGCGACCCTGAGTTCTTGATTGCAGACGAACCTACAACTGCCCTGGATGTGACCATCGAAGCACAGATTCTAAGCCTTCTCAAGGATCTTCAACGAGATATGGGTCTATCTATTATGATTATCACCCATGACCTCGGGGTAATCGCTGAAATGGCCAGCCGGGTGGTGGTAATGTACACCGGGAAAATAGTAGAAAACGCCACTACCGATGACATTTTCTACAATCCTAAGCACCCCTATACAGTAGGGCTGCTCAACTCAATACCGAAGATAGGGCTCAAAGAACGCTTGTATTCCATTAAGGGCAGTGTACCGAACATGCTGGCATTACCCAAAGGTTGTTACTTTGCCCCCCGATGTCCCCAAACCATGGATATCTGCCACAGGCAACCGCCAGGAGAATACCAGGTAGGGCCTGCACATTTTGTCAGGTGTTGGCTATACGAATCAGCCGGAAAAGAGGTGGCACAGGCTTGAGCAACTCACAGAAAATACTAGAAGTCAATAATCTCGTAAAGTACTTCCCAATCCACCGAGGGTTTTTTAGAAAAGTAGTTGGTCATGTAAGAGCAGTTGACGGTGTAAGTTTTCACATACGCCGAGGCGAATGTCTAGGTCTCGTAGGTGAGAGTGGATGTGGCAAAACAACTGTGGGACGCTGTTTAATCAGGCTTGTCGACCCTACGGCGGGCAACATGTCCTTCAATCCCAACGGTACAACCAAGGAACTAGCAGAGCTAGATATGGAAGAGCTAAANGAAGTCCGACGAGACATCGCTATGATATTCCAAGATCCTTACTCCTCCTTGGATCCGAGAATGACCGTTGCTCAGATTGTCGCCGAACCACTCAACATCCATAAGATAGGTACTCGTAAAGAGCGGATAGAAAGGGTAGCTGAATTACTCCAGACTGTTGGACTGAGCCCATATCAGATGAATCGCTATCCCCATGAGTTTAGCGGAGGTCAGCGTCAGCGCATCGGTATTGCTCGTGCCCTCGCTTTACGTCCCAGACTCATAATCTGCGATGAGCCGGTATCAGCCCTTGATGTATCGGTACAGGCACAGGTACTGAACCTGCTGAGCGATCTGCGGGAAGAACTCGACTTAACATTCCTATTTATTGCCCATGACCTCAACGTTGTTGAATACATGAGTGATCGAGTTATGGTCATGTATCTTGGCAAAGTGGTGGAGATGGCCGATGCCGATGCCATCTACAAATCTCCAAGGCACCCTTATACGGAAGCTTTGCTGATGGCCATCCCCATACCGGATCCCCGTTCCCCCATCCAGCGGGTACCCCTTGAAGGCGGAGTGCCGGATCCATCCAATCCACCCCCAGGGTGTAGCTTCCATCCCCGTTGTCGCTATGCCAAGGAAATATGCAGGCAAGAGACGCCTGAACTGGTATCTGAAAAAGGTACGGAGCATTATGTGGCGTGCCATCGCGCCTATGAACTAGAGCTGGCCGGGTATGAAGCCCGTAGATTAGCGCATAGTTAGTCATCACACATAACGAGGAGTGAAAAACATGAATTGGGAGAATCTGACGTCCGCAGAATTTGCCACTGCAGTAAAGGAGACAGGTGTTTGCATCATCGCCATGGGAGTTGTAGAAAAACATGGTGAGCATCTACCGTTAGGTACAGATTTCCTCAACGGCCATGCCCTTGCATCCTTNGCAGCTCAAAAGGAACCGGCTGTTGTTTTCCCNCCTTTCTATTTCGGGCAAATCTACGAAGCAAAGTGCTTCCCGGGAACTATAACTCTGCGACCCACACTCTTATTGGAGGTAATACAGGAGATATTCGACGAAATAGGCAGAAACGGATTTAGGAAAATCATAGTGCTCAGTGCCCACGGCGGCAATCACTTCTTGCTCAACTTCTTGGCTCAGTGTACTTTGGCTGAAGAGAAGCCCTATTCTCTTTATGTTTATCAACGGCGCTTCACAGAAGAGCAGCAGCGAAAATGGCAAGAGATTTGTGAAACAANAGTACACGGCCATGCCTGTGAATGTGAGACTAGTATCTCGCTGGCCAACCATGATCACCTAGTGAAAATGGACAAGGTCCCCAAAAATCCAGCTCTTCCCCTAAACCGCATGGAGCACCTAACCTCGGCTTTTACCGGCATCAGCTGGTACAGCAACTATCCGGAGCACTACGCAGGCGATGCTAGACCTGCTACAAAAGAAAAAGGAGAAGCTCTACGTCAGCTGCAGGTGGATCATCTAGCGGAGTTCATTAAGAAAGTCAAGGAAGACAACGTAGTCCCGACCTTAAACAAAGAGTTCTTTAAGAGAGTT
>JGI24708J26588_10000978_pt1 | contig 22889 bp, 17 predicted proteins | sample BioPla1DNA2_FD_26588 | JGI IMG/M metagenome (IMG submission 26588) | reverse complement strand
TCATATTTACGCGCTGCTTGACTGTATGAGAGTTCATTTTCAATGATGTCTAAAACAACCTTTAATTTGAATTCTCCGCTCCATAGTCTATTATTTTTCTTCTTATCTTTCATATGATCCCTCCTGCATATATATTAGTTTACAATAAGTACAGTTTTTTGGTATCAGTTCAATATTTTTTTACTGTCTTTCTATCTTTGTTTAAGTGTTTGGCTACTTTTGTTATATTAATTTGAATCATTCCTTCCTGATATGCTTTACTAAATAATGCGATATCTTCTATGTTAGTTATTTGTTCTAGTAGTATTTTTGTCATAAATATTCATCCTCTCATGGATGATATTTAATCAAAAAAAGAGTACGCTTTTTATGCTAAGAATTTCACTATAAAATCATTTTCTTCCTTGGAATTTTTTACATTAAGTAAAAAATACTCAAATACGTTTCTATCTGCGTAATTGAGAATCGATTCATTATTAATTATTTTAATATAATCACTTTTGCCTAATCCCGTTGGTGTATAATACAGTGCCTTATCAAACTTAATAGGTATTTGTGCCATCTGTTGTTCACCTTTTTAATTATTTTGATTGATCTCTCCAGGTGCTATGTTGATTATTTTTTCGAAATTTTTTGATGTAAAAAGAAATGTAGTTATCTACATATTACCATTTTACCATTTTTTTATAAAAATCAGACTCAAAATATAAAAAATGGCCTTGATATGTTATTATAAGCGCATACCCTTTGAAATGAAAAAAATTCGCACGAAACCCCAGGCTCGGTGGTAGGTCAATAGTCACAGAGATTTAGCCCCCTACCCTAAAATATCAGTTTTATTAGCCTGTTTTTCTAAATTCTAAGCATTTTACCTAGATTCGTTGGTGTTAGTATAGTTTAGTAGACACAAAGAGTAAGAATCCTTCTTATGATAAGATATAAGGAAGAAGGCGATACCAATGTCTAACAGCAAAAAAGGCAATCGTTATTCAGAAGATTTTAAAAAGCAGTTGTATGAGTTGAATTTAAACGGTAAATCCGTTCCTACACTTGCAAGCGAATATGGCATTCCAACAGGAACAATTTATAATATAAATGGTTTTCAGAGTTGAAACCAATAGCACACACAGAAGACGGCACACCGGTCAATAAAAAAGAAATGGATGCGATGCGTAAAAGAATCCGTGAGTTAGAGATGGAGAATGAAATTTTAAAAAAAGCGACTCACCATTTCGATTAGAAAACCCTAAAAGATAAAGTTAACTTTATTAAATTATTCAAACACATCTATTCGATTCAAATGATGTGTAAAGTATTAAAGCTGAATCGTTGTACAGTGCATAAGGTGATGCATCACAAACTGAGCAATCAAGAGATAGATAGACTGGATTTAGAATCTAGGCTGATTGATTTATTCAACGAATTTGATCATATTTATGGCGCACCTAAATTAACTAGAGAACTGGCAAAACAAGGGAATATCACAACGATAAAGCACGTATCTAAGTATATGAAGCGCTTGGGACTGCGTTCGATAACAGTAAAGAAACATAAACCAGGTTCATCGTCTAAAGCACCGGATGGTAAACCGAATCTGATGGACCAAGACTTCACGACCACTAGACCGAATCAAAAATGGGTGATGGATATCACCTATATCTGGACCGTTTATGATGGTTGGACATATCCTAGCATTCGTCATGGATCTTCATTCAAAAATGATTATAGGTTACTGTTATGACAAACGTATGAAACAAGACATCGTTTTAGAGTTATTACGTCAAGCAGTCTTTAAAACGAAAATAACCGAAGGCATTATGATTCAATCGGATTTAGGAAATCAATACTTAAGCTATGATGTAGAAGAGTTTTTAAAAGCACATGGTATGATCCATTCGTATTCTAGAAAAGGAACACCTTATGACAACTCACCGATTGAAGCATTTCATTCTGTGATAAAAAGCGAAAAGCTTAATCGTATGATTCTTAAGAACCACGATCAAGCTAAGTTAGTTATATTTGAATATATTGAGGGGTTTTATAATCGAAATAAAATCCATAGTTCTATTGGCTATCAAATACCCTATCAAGTACACTATTTAAAGTAAGAAATTAAGACTTAATGTGTCCACTTTATTGACGTAAATACAAACATCATTTTGTGGACTTGTAAAAATTCCTGTGCTTTTAAAAATTCTACTTTAATAATACTAGTTAATTTTATATACTTTCATTTTTTATAACAAATAAGATGGTATATTAAAATTACGCTAAAAATTAACTTTCTTGCTTTTTAAAATCATCGAGTTCTTGTTTCTTTAAATTATAATCCTCTACGATTTTTTTAATTATTTCAATTAATTCATTTTCTGAATCAGTTTTATCAAAATCATCAATCGATAATTCTATACTCTCATCAAATTCATTTTTGATTAATTCCTTAAATAATTTTGAAAAGTCAATAGATGTATCAAAACTATATTCTTCTATTACAATATTTTCATCATTATGTAATATAATTTTATCGCTCTCTTTTTTAATTATCAACTTCATATTCTTCTTCTCCTAATATATTCCCATATTTTTGATTTCTATTGGAAAATGATGGTTTTCCTCCTTCCAATATTTTTATAATATTTTCTCTATCTTTTCTAGATTCTATGAAAAAATTCTCATAGCTAATCAATCCCTCTTCATTAGTAGCATAAATGTAATTAAATGCATCGCCATAGACTGCAACCGAAGGATTATGAGTAACAAATATCAATTGTTTTTGATGCTTCTTTGTTTTAATTAATGGAACTAAAAATTTACTAATATATCCATTATCTATATTATCTTCTGGCTGATCAAATAATAATATAGTCTCATCTGTGTCAAATAGCATATCTAAGTACGCAGCACTTTTAGTACCTAATGAGGAATTAGTTAAATTTTTTATTACATTGTTCTTTTCTGCTTCTTCCAAAGCTTTATTTGAAGTCAATTTGCTAAAATCATATTTTGAATCTATTATTTGATAAAAATCTTTTTCTGATTCAAAGAACTCCGTATTCAAGAATTTTTCCAAATCTTCATTGATTTTTTTATTTTTCAATAATGATGTTTCACCTAATACATATGATTTTAACCTTTCCATTTCGGTTTTGTTTTTATCTTGCCTTAGTGAACCGGCTATCTTTTCAAGTACCGTTTCCTTTAAATTGTCAGGTATTTTATAAGATGTTACAAACATATATTTCTTCTCAAGTTTAACTTCTGTTGGTACTACATCAAATTTAAATTTGTCCATTAAATATTCGATTTTTTTAAAATTTAAAATCTTTTGAAAATTAGACTTGAAAATATTAAGGGCGGTTTCTATTTCCATTCTATTGATTTGATTGGTTCTTTCTAGAGATGTTTTAAAAGAATTCATTTCTTTTATTTGAGTATTATAGTTTGATATAATTTCGTTATATTTCATGATTTTGATTTCATAATACTCAGCATTAGATATAACTGTATTTATTTGTTTTGAATATCCATCTACATTAAAACCTATAGATTTCAATGAATCTAATATTTTATTTAAATTCTTCCTAGCTTCTCTAATGTTTGTTTGTAAAACATCAACCTTAAATTCTTCTTTGCTCTTGTAAACATAATTTCTACTTTTTTTAATTTGTTTAATGTTTGTTGTTACACTCTTAAAATTACTATTTATCTGACTAATTTTACTTAAATAATCATTAATTTTATTAATGCTTTCCATATTTAATTCTGCAATAGAAGGAAATTTTGCTGAAATAGATTCCCATGCATTTTCAGGATCTCTATATATCTTCTCAATTTGGCTTTGCTCTAAAATAGCAATTGATGTTAAACCTCCTTCTTTAATTGTAATTCCTCCATAATTAACCGCTTTAATATTGATTACATTATGATAATCTTTATATGCGTCAAGTGTTAAATCCTTAGAATTAAATAACCTTTTAATAATTGCTATAAGAAGTGATTTTCCGCTTCCCCTAGCTCCAATTATAGCGTTTAATCCTGGCAAAAAGTTTATTTCATAATTATTATCATTTATATCAAACTGCACTTGTTTAATAATACTTTCAGGAATTATTATTTCACTCTCATCACTTTTTATAATTCTTGATGTTGGATCTAAAACTGCCATTTCAAACGATTCAAATGCAGTATCTAAAGACCCAAATATGAAGTTATTAACTTTCGGTTTATATTCTGTTTTATTATGCCAATCACTAAAACTAAAATAAGCAAAATAATTACTATACTGAATTATGTATTGATAAATGTTTTCTGCTTCCTCAGAAATATCTATTCTTCCATCACTAATTTTTTTATTTATTTCCTCAACTAACAATTTTATTTCATCGTCATCTAAATTACTAATAATTTCTTTAAATTTTTGTGTGGATTTAAAATAATTTTCTGCCCATACATTTTGACTTTTTTCATTAAAATTCTTTTTTACATCATAGCCGCTAAATATTTTATACATAGCGTACTTAGTAATTTCTTCATATATAGATGAGTCAATTTTATTAAGTATTTTAACAATTCCTCTATCTTTATTTCCTTCTGGAAGAAGCATAAATTTAATGTCCAATTCCAAAAGTTGTGAAATAATAGTGGATAATTTGGGTTTATTATTGTTTAAATATAAATCACAAATTGCTTTTTCGATTACATCACCTTTTTCGTTTTGTGAAAAATAAACGAGCATTTGAAAAAAATTGTTGTCATCTATATAAACATCTAACTCAACACCATCTATTATTGCTATATTCTTATCGCTTATGTTTTCTCTAATTTTAGAATAATAATCATTTGAATAATAATTATGGTCAGTTATACTAAAAACATCAACATTCCCAATTAATTTACTAACGAATTCGTTAGCACTCATTTCGACTACTTTATCTTTATCCCCTGACTTTGTAATTTTAGAATAGTGTGAATGCATATGTAAATCGTATTTTAGCCATTTATGTGTATGGTTCATTTTTATATCCCCCCCCAATATATATAGTGTTCAATATTTTTCTATTATTTTTTCCCTTAGGCCTTAGAATCCCTTAACACGATGACGATGTATTTCAAGATAATCGTGCATTTTAGGGGTATAATGAATCGGTTCTATTTTAAAATTTTTCAATACTAATTCATCACTCATGCGATATACTAATGCTCTAATATTTTTTTGTAATATTCCGTCTTTAATGTTAGAAATGCTTTTTTCTGCATATTTTTCGGTTCTATCAACTAACCCTTTAATATCATTTGATATTATTAATTTATCATCTAAAAAATAGAAAAGACCATTTTCAAACATTTTATCATGATTAGCACATAACCAAAAACCATTATCAGAGTCAATCGCTGCTATATTTTTCTCTTCCTCGGTCATTGTAGTAGAATTATCTATATCAGTTATTCTGTGGATGTGAGAGGCCACAATTGTTTCCTCTATTTCGTTTCCACAAATATAACACTTTTTGCTTCCATATTTTTGAAGTAGTTGATAATAAAAATTCCCTTGATCTCTGGAAGTTTTTTTAGGAACTACACCTGTAACATTTTCCCCAGTTGTTTCAATAATTTCTTCAGCAATAACCACTCCATTTTTCTTGATTAATGATAGATCATTTTTTGATAACTGTTTAGAGTTGTTATCTATTACTTGATATAGCCTTACTTCTTTATTTTCGCTTTTTGCAATTTTAGCCACAAAACAGCAAATTAATGCTGTTTCTTTTTGATTTGCACCAAAAGTTTTCCCATAAATATAATATGAGTCGGCATTAGCAACAACATAAGTGGATTTGTTGCCTTTATTGTAATTTTTTCTTTCTTCTCTTTGTTCTTTCCATTCGCCAATAGATTCATATGCTTTTAAATTTGTTAATCCTGTTTTTTCTAAATTTAATATTCGGATGCCCATAGTCAGTAACATTCTATATGTATCAATTATGTAATTGGCACTTGCGTATTTAGAAGTATCTAACAAATAAACACATAACTCTTTTTCAATACGAGTTTCATCAAACATAAATTGATACATAACTGTTGAAATATATTGATTTAAAAAAGCATTACGAGAGTCTTTAGCTTCTCTAGCACTAAAAATAACATAATATTTTTTTTGAGATGTAATAATCTCAATATTACGCCCATTCTTAGACACTACCTCAACTTTATAATCCTTATTAATATTCAAGTAATTTAGTATTTCTACTATTTCATCTCTCTTCAATTCATCCTTATATCTTTCTGGTATTTTTATAATCAATGCAACCACCATCCTTTTTACCTAGAATAATTCGTTATAATTATTTCTCTTCTATTTCTAGAATTGTTACCGTCGTAATGTTTTATAAAATACTTATTTTGATTTTTATTAAGCCACTCTATTAAAATGGTGTTTTCTTGACCTTTATGTTCCAGTACGTTTGATAACATAAATTTTCCTTTTAGAGAATCAACCCTATCTAAGAAATTAAGCAACCTTTTTTCATCTGTTTCATTCCAACCATTAAATCCTCTTTTGCCATCATTGTAACTGCCCAAAGTAATAAGATATGGTGGGTCACAGTAAACGATTGTATTTTTGTCAACTTCAGAAATTAATTCTTCAAAATCATCCGACCTAAATATCGCCTTCTTTTCTTTAATTACTCTAGAAAATGATATCAATTTTTCAAGAATAAAATGATTAAAGCTACTTTCACCAACCGGATTATTAAAATCATGATTAGAATTAAATCTAATTTGTTGATTAAATCCGTATAAAATTAGTAAATACAAAAGTTTAGGATCTCGCATTGGTGGTTCTGGATGATTATACATTTCCCTAACTTTCATATATGGTTCCTTTGCATTCTTTTCTAAACCATATTTCTTAATCATTCCGGTTAAATATTTATATAAATCATAAGTGTCTTCATCTCTGTACATCTCTAAAAGTTGTTTTACTTTAAAGTTTACATCGTTATATATAACTGTTTTAGCATCAGCATTAATGCCAACATTAAAGCCCCCACCAAATAAGTCAATAAATTTTTCATATTTAGATGGCATATTATTAAATATAAATTCAATGATGTTAAATTTGTTGCCTATATAATTAAGTGGTGAATTATAAAAGATGTCTTTTTTTTCCTTTTTCTCTACATAGAATATGTATTCGTAATTATCGTCTTCATTAGAAGTTCTATGATTCAAATATTTTTTATATGGTATTTTTTTAAATAGTATACTTTCTTCAACCCCGTATCTCTTCAAAACTGTTTCTATATATTCCTTAGACATCAATCCCTTTGAAGAGTAACTTAAAATTATATGTTTTGCTTGCGTTTTAGCGATAATTTTATCAAACAATATTTCAACTTTCCCATTTCTTGACCAATCTGAACTGGTGTTTTTAGTACATCTCGCTCCAGTTACTCCTTTGATATTTGGATTATCGTATTTTGCTATGGTTTCTAAAACATGATATTGGGTCGAATATTGATTTATAGTATATGGTGGGTCTAAATACAATATATCGCATTCTATATCCTCAATAATATCCTCAATTTTTGCATTATATAATAAACTCCTAAATGTACTCTCTTTGGTGTCTTCGATTGGTATAAACTTCATTGTTTTAACAGCTCTAGAATCCCATTTTTTTAGAAAAGAGCCATAAACTCCAGCAACATTTGCAACTTTAGAAACTGATTCCAAAAGTGATCCTATTAAATAATAATATTCATCATCTGTTAAAAGTTGTTCTTTTTTCCATTCTTCTATTTTCGCTCTTATAAAATCAATTCTCCCTGCATTTTCTTCAGAGAAATACATTCTGTTGGAGCCACCAGGTGAATAGTTTTTGTATACAAATCCATCTAAAAAGACGTTTGGCTCATTAAAATAATCAAAAGGATTTAGTCCTAATTTTTCAAATTTAGTTGATGGATTATTTAATTTCCCATAGGAATAAACAAACGACAAATACAAGTTGTCGTTTGCAATAATTTTAAATTTACTTTTAAAGTGGTTACCTACTGATGCCGTACCACTGAAAGCATCAAAAAACACTTTTCCTTTTTTTAATTTTTTAATTTTCACTATTTCTTCTATCTCATGTAAAATAGAGTCCTTATTTCCTAAATATCGCAATTGAACATCCTCACTTCTTAATTGTATTTCTAATTCGATTTATTTTCATTTAAAAGTCCATGAAAAAGTATCATAAATTAAAGCTTTATATCTATACATTTTAACTTAATTTGTATAAAGTTTCCACTCATTCAAAGATTTATATTTGTTTTTATCAATTTTTTGAATAAATTTTCTATCATTAGAATCGTATCGAGTATATGTTGATTTTGCTTTACTATTGAATTTTACAATTTGGTTCGGACACCTGTCGAGTTTACAAAAGTCAATCGGTTCGAACACCTGTCATGTTCGATACTTTTTTGTATGAAAAAAGCCTCAGAAACGCAAATTCTTCTAAGGCTTATAAATTCGATAATCGCTTTGTTGGCTTAACAAAGCCATCACTAAAGTAAGATTTGTTTGGAGTCATTATTGACCCTAATAGGTAAGACTAAAAATTTTATAAAAATGTTAAACTGGTTAGTTTTTACCCTCATAATCCCTTTTGGTTATTCTTATATACTTTTGGGGGAACTCCACAGAAAGTTGGTAACAGTGCCTAACTGGTTAATTTTAACCATGTTGGTAATAATAAGAGAAACTGAGGTAAAATAAAGCTGTTGTTTTAGTCATTTGAATCTTCAGTTTTATATTTTGAAGCCATTGTATTAAAGTTTTTTTCGATATCGTTAACTATTTTATTTTTATTTTCAATTAAATTGTTGATTTTTTTGGATAAATTATCATATATTATTTTTTCTGCCTTATTGACAATTTCAACATTCTCGCACGGCTCACATAATTCAATATCGTCACGTTTCAATATATACAAGATAAGATTTTTTACATCCTTAGAACTAATGTTGGTAATAGGTTCTTTAACTATTTCCCCTTCGTTTTTTTTGTGATAATAAGCCTTTTTATTTTCAACGATTAAAGCTTTCATAAATTTCACCCCTTTTATCATATGCTTCATCTCCACCCTCCATCATTTCAATATATATTTGCCTTGTGCTCATTTCCTCGCCAGAAATTGACTTTAACAAATCGTCATTAAAATGACCATAGTATTGCTTATATACTGTTTCTTCCTTTTCATCATCATAATAATCAGTGTAAATTAAATTTTGAGGTTCTAGTAACACGCCTAAGCTATTATTATGTGTAGAAATAACAACAATTGTATCTTTCGCAATTTCCTTTATAATCTTTAACAGCTCTAAATTTATGTATAAATTATCAAATGAAGGTTCTATTTCATCAATTAATAAAATATCTGACTTCTTAGCTTCTTTCAAATGATGAAGAAGATTTAATTCAGCCCTTTCTCCACCTGAAAGTCCGGTTCCTTTTATATTAGACACTTTATTTTCTACTCTAAAAAACAATCGATATAATTGAAAAGAATTTTTATCTATTTCAGCGTTTGCCATAATTTCTTTCAAGTAAATAAATGGTTGTTCTATTAATTTTTTGTTATTGCTTGCCACTTTTTTAGAAAAATGTTTTTTAGGAGAATATTTAGTTGAACTTAATAATTCATCAATATTTTGGTTTTTGGTTATGTAAGTTTTTTGGAAAAATTTATCATAGAAATTATCTTCATAAATTATTAAATCTTTATCAAATGATTTTATAAAATTTTCAAATAAAATAGTTTCAGTTAATATTTTAAAATGATTAATCAAATTATATGATGTAATGGCCGTATGACTAGACTCCCCTTGTAATTCTTCGGATATAGACTTAGACCATTTATTTGCTAACTCTACAGCTTTATTTTCTAAAAGTTCTTCATGATATATCAATAACAATTCATCAAATAAATTGTTTAAATGTGATAATTCGATATGCTTTTTAACTAATTCCTTATGTTTTTCTGTACTTTTTAATTTATAAATTGCATCTATTAAATTAAGTGTTTCATCAGAATTAATTCCCAAATCATCGGGCTCATTAAATAATATGCAACTAGAATAAATATCAGCTAATTCTTGGTCAGATGCATGTTTAAGAAGACTACTAACATATGATTCAAGTTCTGTTTCTGCTTTATCATAATCTAATCCTGCAACATGTTTTATATATTCTTCCATCTCCTCCATAAAACTATTTGTCATCTCGTTTGCATTACTTTCAAGAATGTTTAAAATTTTATCTTCGTTACTTTCATTAGTGATTTGAAATTGCTTAATGTATTTAACCAGGTTGTTTGAATACTTAACTTGGGATGATTTGTTAATACTTTCTAACAAATAGGTTTTTCCTGAAGATCGTCTACCTATAGCAACATTTAAACCATCGACGATTTTAACATTTTCATTTAAAGCATAGAAAAACGAGGTCTCTTTATCTTTATTAAGGTAAATCCTATCTTTTGATTGAAAACATAACTTCATTTTATTAATAGATAATTCATCTTTGTTTAAATCTATGTATGTATATCTATTTGGAAAAATCTTCTTCTCCTGTTCGCTAATTTTCGAATCATCACTAACTTTCATAGGTCTAAAATCGCTAAACAATAAAGGAGTTAACGCTTTATCATTTTTTTGAGCTCTAATAAATTTTTTATAATTTGCCACTTCTCCCCATTTAATAGAAGGATCTAATGCTGTAATTTTATCTAAAGTGAGGTCTCTTTTATCCTTATCATAATGTGGGATTATTAAATACTGGTCTAAATTTATGAAGACATTATTCAATTCTTCCCTATTAATATCTTTTCTCTCATTATCAGAATCAAAAAATTGCGTTATTTTTAAACACTTATCAAAAAATTGGTTTACTGAATTTTCATTATTGTCTGCAATCACTAAAATATGACCGCCGAGATAATCTATCTCAATTCCTGGAAGAACAATACAATTATCAAAATTACTGACTATTTCATAATACTGTTCCTTATCAAATAAATTATGATTAGTAATTGCTATAACATCTAAGTCGTTAGTTTCAACAAATTCTTTTAAAACATCCATATCGAAAATAAAATCTGCATCTTTCTTAGTGCTTTTAGTATGTATATGCAAATCTATTTTTATCAAATTCATCCCCTCCTTTTAAATTTAAAAATGCTTCCTATTTTAACCAAATCAATGTCCTAAATTATAGTTTTAATATTTATAAAAATTTACAAGCATTATAAAAACAATTAAATTTAATATGATATTATTTAATGATTAATTACTTATTATATCCCCTTATAAAATCTGCTTGATATTGTTGTGGTACCAAAGATAATCCAACATTATAACTTGGTGGCCAAACTCTTGCTGTTCTTCCTCTCGAATTCTGGGGAATAGGATTAAACCCGTGATTATGTATTAAATCCATAATAAAGTCATTACAATTAACCCTATATAAAATTCTTCCCCTTCCTGCAGTAAATCTACTTGTAATTGGATTCAAAAATTTACCAGGCGAACTATAAATGTAAATTCTTCCTTCTTTAGCCCACGCACCTGATAACTGATTGTATTCAATTCTCAACTGTGAATAATTCTCTTTTGTAAGCATTCCAATAGTTTCATAAACTTCATTTAAATTGTTAAATGTAATAAATTTTCTTGTTCCATAAACTAATTTTGCCATGTTTTTCATCTCCTTTTATATATTTTTTATTTAAGCAAATTAATTTGTCTTATCACTTCTTCATAGTTATATAATTCAATTTGTGAGAAAATATCTGTTCTATATCCGGTATCCGTGACTACTAAAAAGTTGTTAAAATCATATACTCCCAAATTGTTTTCTATCGAAAATTTAATTGTTCCCAATTTTGCTATTAAACATATCTTTTGAAACTCTTTATCTACTACCGAAAAATTCCCAAGAGGATGAGCTTGATTTCTATGCTGGTTTGGGGTGAGATTAATTAAATTTTCTTCAAAATATGATATTTCTGGAAACTCTGTTTTAGGAAATATATGATGTGTTTCGGTAGCTGGGTTGTCATCTCCCTCAACTTCACTCAAACCAAAATTGTAATATTGATTAACTCTTTTAACATTCTTAATCGCTTTATCCATTTGGTATTGAATAAACCTAGCTCTTGATGGGCTTGGAGTTTCGTGTTCTTTTCTGGTTATACCCTTTGGCTTACTTTGATATATATCCCTAAAATTATCTCGATTGTACATGAGCATGTCATATGTAATTATGTCTTTAGACAGTCTTCCTCTTTCGGTGCCGTATGAACTCTTGTCATAAGCAAGTGGATTAATTACCTTAGTAAAGATCCTAAAGACTTCTGTTTCATTATTAATTGGTGTATATTCAATTGTAAAATCTCTAAAGCCAAATTTAACCTTTTCATATGAATTTTTATCTTGTTTATCAAAAAACTCTTCAAAAAGTGAATAAATACCAGAATCTCTTAAAACTTTCTCAATATATTTGACTAAAAAAAATAACGCATATCTTTCTCCAAAAGCAATTTCTTGTAATAACCCTTTATCTGCTATTGAATAAAAGTTTCTGTTACCTTTTTTTATCTTTGTCAGTATACCAGCATATGAGAGCATTTCCATAGGTTGTTGAAAAAACTTATCATATTCGTTTTTAGCCGCTTTTGATTTTGGACTTGGCTTTTTAAATATATCTTCCACATTTACAACCGTATAATTATTATGCCAAATATCCATTGAACTAAATATATCCTTATTTTTATCATCACTTGTATATTCTAAAATACAATCAGCTATTATAGTGACGACATCTGGGGTGCATTTTTGATCAATCCACCGTGCATTGTTAGTTTTTCTGATATCATAATCCTTAGAATTTAAAAAATCATCTAGATATTGTCCCCTAATTAAATTCATAAAATCTTACTCCTTTCTGATTCCATAAAAATATACACTATTATTATCTACATTTAATGTTCTTGTTTGATAATTACGAGCTATTTGCATATATTCTCGATATTCATTAGAAGCAAAGAAATTCATTTCTTCTTTAGTTAGCTTTTTATTAAATTTTGGAATTAAAATAGCAACAGATCCATTAACAATAGTGCCTTTTGGTTTTTTCATCACTCTAGTTTTATAAGTCATATTTGGAGTCAAATAAACATTTTCTTTATCTATATATTTAGATACAGAAAAGGAATTTAATGCTGTTCTATCAATATAAGCATCATAATTTTCTATATCAATAATTTTTCCATCATCAGTAATATTTCTTGATTTGATAACTCTTACTTTATCATTTGTAGTAGCTTTCATATTAGCATTTGTAAGTTGTCTGTCCCTAAACACTTCAAAAACATTAAGTTCTAAATTATTAACAAAATTATCAAAATAATCATTCCTATAAATAATCCAATATGGGAACTTATTTGATGTAACATATGATTGGTTTTGTATTTTTGAAATGTCCATTGGTAACGAAGAAACTAGTGTTTTATTAGGTTTCTTTGTAGTGTCAATCGACAAACATATTGTCTCTACTAATACACCCTTAAATCCATATTCTCCAAAGTCAACAATATTATTAATTCTAAATTGAGATATATAATCTCTAGTTTCATTAAACTCAGTAGTATTTAATAAATTTTTGGGCATTATCATAACTACATAATCGGCATTTTTTAAACTTTTTTCAAGAAAGTATGATGAAAGATTTTTTGATTTATAATTAACAAAATCATTTGCAACTTCTTTTTTCTTAATGGTCATTTTACTAAATGGCGGATTTCCTATGATTAAATCATATCTATAATCCATTTCATGCTTTAAAAAATCATTCACTATATAATTTAATCTTACATTATCACCCAAATCATATAGCTTAACCATAAATTCTAAAATATCAATCGCTTCTTCACTTAAATCAATACAGTCAATAATTATTTCATCGACATGTGAATATTTTTTTGCTATCAATGGTAAAAATGAACCTACTCCAACTGATGGTTCTAATACACTAATTTTCTTATAATTTTCAAATTCTGGCAATATAGAATAAATGTTGTGCAATAACATTTTATCTGTATAATAAGCAGAATTTTTCTCTCTTGCAGCATTTGAGTATTCAGCAATCATAGATAATGTATTTACAGTATAAATTTCTTGGTTTTCTTTAAGAAATTGCATTAAGTTGTAATGCTCAAATAAATTTTTATCTTTAATAAGTTTCATAACATCTTTATGTTTAAGTGACTTTCTACTTAATGCATTTTTTATATTTTGAGCAACTTGAAAAAATACCCCTGTAGGTACTGCCTCTCCAAGTGATTGCCTAATATTGATTTCTTGTGTTTTTAACTTTTTAATTTTTTCATTCTGTGTTAGTTTATTTAACTCAGTTAAATCTTCTTTAAACCATTTGAATTCACTAGGAACAGACATCATTAGCATTACTTCACGAATACTAAAAACTCTATCATCTTCTGGGTGAACAGTACCCTGACTTGCTAACTGATCATTTCTTGTATGTATGCAAGGAGCTACTTTATCCCAATATTGTCTTGTATATTTATCACCATTTTTATTTTTGTTAGGAACTATAACACCGTTCTTTATTTGGTGTGGTCGTTTTTTAGGGTCAGTATTATCAAAAGCAGATTCACCCTCTTTTAAATCACTAATCCAGCAGCGCATCCTCTTATCATAACTTCTAAAAGAATGTAAAAAGTCATCTTTTGAAAATTCTCCCATGGTCTTTAATCTTGGTAAGTACCCTATTACTTCACTTAATGTTTTTTCATCAGTATATGCTGGAAATAACTCTTCAGGCGAAAATTCATTAGCATATTTTTTTGATACTCCAATAACTAATGTTCTTGTTCTGCTTGAATTTGCTCCATAATTTTTAAAATTTATTACTTTTGATTGAATCGTATAATCATTAGATAAATATTTATCAATTGCGTCACCGATTGACATTATTTGATCATCTTTATCCATACAAGCAGTTTTCAGAAAAGCCGCTACATTTTCAAACATAAATACCTTTGGTTTAATTTCATCCACTAAATAGATAGATTCCATAACCAAAGAATTTCTATTAATCTCATTTTTACTTTTTTTATGGTTTGCAACAGACATACCTTGACAAGGTGGAGTTGCAATTAAAACATCTGGCTCAGCTACACCATGTTTTTCTTGCCAAAATATGACTTCTCTTTTAATCTCATTTTTTGTCTCGTTTAAAGTAATATCACCACTAATATAACCTGTTTCATATTTACACTTATCATTAATTTTCTGTATATCTAATCTTCTTGGTATTAGTTCGTTTGTAGCGATACATTCAAATCCATTTTGCTTAAAACCAAAACAACCAACACCGGCTCCACTAAACAAACTTATATAAGTTAAAGGTGTCTCTAAACAAGATTCTTTTGTTATGTCATACTTTTTCATTTGATGCTCTCCAATCTATTATGTAAAATATTCTAAACTGTTTATACAATCATACCTTATCATATTTTAGAATCTTTCTCTAAGTATAAGTAAAATTAATTTATTAATTTTTATAAATTCTTTTTTATGGTTCCTCTGTAAGTTCGACTCCCTACCGCATAAAGAATTTTCATAGAGTTCGACTTCCTACCACGCAATGGAATAAATGCATAAAAAAACTGCTTTAGATATGTAATTTTATCTAAAGCAGCTTCTAATTTTGTTTTTCTTTTTAGCTTAATAAAGCCATTTTTATCAACTTACTAATCAAAGATACTATTGGAGCTTCCATCAACCATAATGGGACGTGTTTTTTAAGCCTTAAAACCTTAACTGGTTAATTTATACGGTATTTGAGTAAGTACGAGTAAACGGTGGTAAGCGTGGGTAAACAATGGTAAATGTGCGACAGTCATTAACTGGTTAGTTTATGCCTTGTTTGAGTAAATTGGGGAATCTTAGGGAACCTTTTTTTGTATTTTAAGTTCAAATCGGGTTGGCACACTAATAATTTAGTTTAATCGGTTAGTTTAACTTTTATTATCAATTTTACATTATTTCTTTTTTTAATTATCAAGTAATTTATTTATTTCAAATTTAATAAAGTCATCTTCTTTAGATACAATTTCAATAAATTTTTTAGTTAGAATAAACCCGCGTTCTGTCTTCTCAATTTCACTATGCAAATTGTTATCTTCGATAAAATTTATTAAGTGTGTTGAAAATCCAAACTTAATTAAGTTAATCTTTTGTTGATCAGAAGTGTTGTATAAAAATTTATCATAACTTTCTTGACTAATTATACTTAAATCTGAATTGATACTATTTTCTTGATTTACTCATATTTACCCAATAAAGTGTATCACTTACTAATACAGGTATACTGTTTACTCATTTAAGGCTTCACAAACCCTGATTACTGAGCCTATCAAATTAGGACTTCTTTTTATACTTTTCGAAACTAGGTTTCCATCTCTCAAAATCATAGTCTTTGGGATTAATGGTATGTTTGCATCTGGGGTAATTCGAACAACCTAGAAATTTGCCCCACTGTCCATCTCTCCAAATAATAAAATGATTACATCTTGGGCATCTTTTTGAACCATCAATCACACTCTTTTTCTGACTGTATTCACAGTAAGGATAATTCGAGCAACCATAAAATTGATTTCCCCATTCGCCTCTTAAAACCAAATGTCCAGTTTTACAGTATGGACACGCAATAGTTTCACTGTCGTCTACCAGTTCAGGATTATTTATTTCGCAGTTGTTTTCAATCTCTTTAATGAAAATTGATGGTTTGTTAGCATCAACCAGGAGATAACAATATGATTTGGTTCTGGTTAAAGCTACATAGAATAGCCTTCGTTCTTCTGAATAATCATACCTGCTTTTATCACTCAGAACCAATGATAATATAGGATCATCTTCAATTTTATTAGGAAACCCTGTTTTGGAATCTTCATTGTTAATCACAATTACAAAATCTTCTTCTAATCCTTTGGAGCGATGAACTGTTTTAAATGCGATGTTCATATTTTGGAATCCATAATGTATAATGTTTCCATCTTTATTTATTTGAATGGTTTTTGACAGGTAGTCTTCAATATCAAAGTTATTTCTTCCAAGTAATAGCACACTAGCTTTTGGATTCTTTGTTTGAATTTCTGATAGTGCCGCATTTAACGCAGATATTTTATTTGTTTCATAGTAGATTATTTTTACTGGATTAGTCAATTGATTGCTACATATAATATCCTTTTTCTTTTGCTCAGGATTAGCAGTAATAAAAGGCTCAATGATTTGATGCAGTTCATTTGAATTCCTAAAATTACTTATTAGTCTACATTCTGTAGCCATATCAAAGTAATTATTAAAATGGATAAAGATGCCCAAATCACTTCCTGCGAATCTATAGATACTTTGCCAGTCATCACCGACAGCAAATATCTTCGAATCTCCATGCTTAATCAAGGATCTTAACAATTCCATTCGACTGTAAGAAATATCTTGGAACTCATCTACAATAATGTACTTGTATTTGAATTGACTGCTAGTTGGAATAATCTTAATTGCTTCAAGTATCATATCATCAAAGTCAGTCTTCCCATCTAATTGACTTTTATAGTAATCGTATATTTCTTTACATATATCTAGAAAAAGCAATGATCTTTGCTTCTCATAAGGATTTGCAAATTCTTCAGATTTAAGAATTTCAAAATGGGAGTTATTCGAATATCTTGACTTGTATAGATTAATAAATGATTTGACTAATTTGATAACTGATTTGAAGTTTCTATTTTTGTATACTGATCCAAGGGCATTTCTCACTTCATCAGCAGATATCGGTTTTAACTCCACTCCGAATGATTTAAGATTTTTTTCAAGTTTTTCAAATATTGTTTCTTCCTTGAATTCATAAGAGTAAGACTTCAAGTATTTTGTATTATGCTGTCTGTGGAGTTGTTCTTTCCACGTCATTGATTCAATGTATAAGTCCGCTTCTTCTTTTGAATATTGAGTACACGTGCCATTTCTATCAACTCCAAAATGTTCATGAAAAATATCATATTCAATTAATGTAAAATCCGGATTATATTGTCGGTAATCAGGAGTTGTTGTATCAATCGGAAATGGTTTTTCATATCTATATTTAATGCCGTTGAGATAATAAAAATTAGCGATTGCCATTTCTTCAAAACTCTTGACCTTTTCTTTCAGTATTGTTTCTCGTTCTTCTTGGTTGTTCGATAAGTTTACTAAGATTTGTTTCAATGTCTGGAAATCAGCTTCTTTAAGTTTTTCGAAATGCTCACCTTTGGTTTCGTATTTTTTCTCATCCAAAGTAAAAGCGAATTTCCCATAGAATTCAAGCACTTTTCTTAATATGTCAATGTTTTGAGATGACAACATTTCTTCACTAAAGAAACGTTCAATGATAGCATCATAATTAGGTTCAACATTTTGTTTTTTGTTATCTTTGGTTTCAAGTATTTTCAATCCTAAACTATGAAACGTTGAAACATTCAGATTATCATCTATCTTACTTAATTTGCGTTCAAGATCATCAGCGGATGCTTTTGAATATGAAAGAAAAACTATATCTTCTTTGGGTACTTTTTGGTCTTCCAAAAGCCATTTTGCTTTACCGCAAATAGTTAGTGTTTTTCCTGAACCTGCACCCGCAATAACTAGATTTGATATTGAATCAGTGAGTATAGCTTTCCTCTGGTCTATTCCGAGTGTTCTTCCGCCAACATCCTCAAATAACTCATCATTTATATGACTATCAATATAATTTGCGTTATGGGTCTCAATATGTTCGTTATAAATTCGTAGCTCTTCAATTTCGAAATACGATTTAACGTATTGTTTTAATTTGTTTTCTGCCTGTTCTAAAATTCTCTTTATTTCCAATGCTTGTTTCTTATCAACATAGGAATCTTGCGATAGGATATGATTATATGTTTTGGAACATTCTTTTTTAATGGCTAATTGTTCGCCAATTTGAATTCTGTTTTCATTCAATTCATTTACTTCTTGAATAAATCTCTTGTGACGACTTTCGTATGATTTGAATTTAGCTATCTCTTTAGTGATATCAATTAGTTCATCAAAGTCTTTCGAATCAATTAAATCAAAATGAGCAATACTATTACTAAAAGAAAATGAGTCAACGATTAGATTAATTTCATCAACTCTTTCATTATGAATCTTTGTTTTTGATGTTAATTCATCATACTTGATTGCAAAAGCAGAGTATTCTTCTTTCGTGCTGATCTTCTCACGATATGCTGACACTTTATCAGTAGGATTGGAAATCAACTGCAGATGCAAAAATGATTCTTCAAGTTCAGATAAAAACTTCTTAAAAGAAGATAGTTTTTTTTTGATTTTCCTGTTCCTAAAATACTCTATTATTGAAGAAAACATTCCCATTTCTGCTCCTTTAAATCTTTAATTGACTGTCAGCATTACTTAAATCCTGACAAGTAGTTCGACATTGTTCAAGTGTTTTCGTTTTACTCGCATTTACTCATAGAAATATATCTAATACCCACCAAAGCATATCATTTTCCTATTTAAGACATCATAAACAGTGATTATTGAAACTATTAATAATTATCTTTAATATTTTTTATGTTTCTTTATTGTTAACACCAATTCTATTATAGACAATATCAAATATTATGACTTATTAGTTATAACTGATTTCGTATTTCATTTTGTCTTACTCTGATTTATTAATTTTAAATAAAACTTCAAAATTATTAATATCGTATTGAAACTCATTAACGATAAAATCATAGATCATTTTGATGAAATCTACTGCACTTTTATTAGCTTCAAAATACAAATTAGATTTTTCAATTTTTTCAGGATTTCTCAATTTGCTAGGATTAGTTGTTATCCATGGTTTATTTTTAGTACCATAATTGTTCCCACCATCAATTAATCTGTCAAAAACTTGTGGTTTTTTGCTATATAAATAACCAAGAATTACTTTTACCATTTCTTTGTTTGTATTTACTTCTTGAGAATTATCAAACATAGATACTAATACAGGTTTATTACCTGTAGCAGCATCAGGGTTATTAAAATCTAATATAAAGTAATCTTCTTCATCTGGTAATGTATAAGATACATCTCCTGATGTTGGAATTAAGAATACATTAGATTTCATAATTAAAGATACCATATTTTCTTGTCTTTCCTCTACTTGCTTAAATTTTGTAAACTTAATGTCATCTTTTAAAACAATTTCTTGATTTCCTCTACTAGAATTAGAGTCTTTAAACATAAATCTTAAATTACCCATTTTACTTAATATTTGATACTTAAAATCGTTATATGGCATGCCTGAAATTATCCCTTTAGGAAAATCTGACCCATCTTTTAGTTTCAAAACTTCTCTTCCATCAATTGTTTTGTCCATATAATAACTGAATTCAGAATCTTTGTCCGGCTTTTGTGCAAGTAAATGGTCTATTGATAACTCATTTTTAATTTTAAATATGGCATTTGCATTATTATCTGAAAATATATTGTTATTTTCATCATATGCTTGATAAATAGCTAACATAACAAAACCTATATCTGTTGCAGATTCTCTATATCCTGCTATTTCAAAAAATCTTTGCCTAAAGTTTTCTTCAACCAAATTTTCACTAATAAGTTTGTTAACAATACTGTTTCTGATTTCTTCAGCATTCAATGTATCACTTGTATAGTAATCATTTAATATTTTTTGTATTAATGGGATAGAATCCTTACTATCTCTTTTATTCATAGTTTGAAAAATTACCATATAGGAATTAACAGCTTTAAGTATCAACTCTAATTGTTCTTGATCATCTTTATTTTTTTCACTTTTGTCATATTCATATAACGCTCTTAAAACAATAGGTTTTGGATGTTCATATTTAAGAGTATTAAAAATGTTAAATTGAACTAAATGCCTTTTCTTTGTAGTAATTTTTTCAAATTCATCCAAATTATCTAATGCCTTATAGTATCTTGATTTATCCAATAAATCATTTATTAATTCTTTTAATATTAAAGACTCTTCATCCGTTCCAAAAAATCTTGTAGTATTATTGTCACCAATCATTGATTTGAAACTTTTAACTTTTATAGAATACACATAATATTTAACGAACGCTTTAACATATACCCATAAATAATCTCCTAAATTATCATTTGTATCTTTTATTAATTGCCCCCATTTTTTTAAATAAAGTTGATGGTCGTCATCATCTAATTTTGAAAATATGAAAGATTTAATTAAATCAATGTCTTCTAATTTTTTCCCTTTACTATTAATTGCCTCAAACATGTTAAATATAGCTCTACTAGAGACTTTTGTAAAAATAACAATCATATTAACTTCTAATAAGACATAATTAATAAAATCTAATAATTCATTTGAATCTTTGAAGCAATTATTAACAAATTTTACTATCGAATTAATAACAGAAACAATGTTCGTTTCAATAGTAACATTTGTTTCATATTCTTTAATAAAATCAATCAGTTTTGTATGAGAATCAAAGGCCGTTTCAAAAATATTGACTAACATTTCTTTTTCTATCGAATTTGAATGAACTAAATGCAAATCTCTTTGATGTTTTCTATTTACATATTTCCAAAGAATATTCTTAATTTTAATTAGTTCAAGTGATTGTGTGTTAGGAATCTCAATCATTAGCTTTGAATACACCACTAAAAACAGCAATGCTAGAGAAATTATTCTTTGTTGCCCATCTATTAATTCGTGTTTAAATATAGAACCAGAACCTTGAACATTGCCTTTGGTCTTGGTATAAATAGTTCCCATAAAAAGTGGTTCTTTAATTCGAAAAGAATCATATATGTCATTCAATAAATCTTCAACCTCTTCTCGAGTCCATGAATATGGTCTCTGATAAACTGGGATTTCAAAAATATTATTTTCTAATAAACCTTCTACATTTAATAAATCTGGATCATAAATTTTCATTAAACATACACCTCTATTTTTTATATGTTTCATTTTGTTTTATATAAGTTGCTTGTAATCTTTGTTTTCCATTATTATGTTCATTGTCTATCATCCTTAATCTATATTTTTGTTTTTTTGTTTTCCATGATTTTCCCTTAAAGGTATATATAAAGGTATCATAAAGTATCTAATTTTACCCTTGATGGATTCATAAACATGCATTGTTGACACTATTGATTATACAAATTTTATATGGTTTATTCCATCTATCCGTAAATTAATTTTATTAATTTTTATTTCTCTATTCTAAATTGGGAAACATATCTAAATACTTTTCTATTAACATATCAGCACCACTAAACGATTCTTTATACTTTTCATACATAAAATGTGCGAATGTTTCAGCTTGTTGTTCTGAAAGTAATTCATGCCATTTATGTGTTTCTTCCGTTTTAGTATTTGGATTAAATTCATGTGCTAGTACTGTTAGTTCTTCTTCACTAAATACCTTGGACTTAATTCCTTGGTTATAATTAAACACTTCTTGGAATTGAAACGCATGGAATGTTTCGTGGAATGCTAATTTTAAGACTTGTTCTTCAGTTGCAGTTTTTAAAAAATCTTTATTATAACGGATCACACCAACTTCTTTTTCAAACTTACCAGAATGTTTATCTGATTCAAAGTTTTTACCATCGTTTATAAAGACCNAGATATTTTCATCTATCTTTAGCTTCTCTCGTATGTAGTTGGTTCCTGCTATAACAAGTTTTTCGTTAAAGCAATCATATTTGTTTCCCAATTAAAATCACTCACATTCTTAAAAGCATTATACAACATTACTT
>JGI24708J26588_10000971_pt1 | contig 23014 bp, 24 predicted proteins | sample BioPla1DNA2_FD_26588 | JGI IMG/M metagenome (IMG submission 26588) | reverse complement strand
CTACTTCTTCTGTATAAAAGTTATTTTTCTTCATTACTTGGAGCTCTTTATTGAAGCTCGCCTTTGTAATTTTCTTAAGATACAGTTTAAGATGTAATTCAGCAAGGCTATGCATAAAAGTGCCTTCCTGAGCATAAATGGATGTTATATCTTTGATTTCTTTTTCTAACCTGGCTGACGGCGGGCATGGGATCCAGCGATGGGCCCCCGAGGCAGAAAGCATCGCATGAGCCCCCATCATATCCTTGCCGCCTTTTCTATTATTTCTATATATTTTTCTTCTGGAACATCTGATAATTTTTTTACACCAAAAGATGTTATTATTTCTTTCACTTCTACTTGTTTTCCTTCCTGCGATAAAGTAGCTAACACATGCCTTACTTCTTCTAAGGTAGGTATCTCTTTTTCTGTGCTAACCTCCTGTATAGATGGACTACTAGTTAATTTTTCAAGATTATCAGCCAGACTTCTTAAATCAGCTACTATCCTATTTGCTATTTTTTCATCAACCATCTTTACTGCTCCTTTCTAAATTTTCATTGCTTCCTTGTAGAATAAGGGATAATCTTCTTCTCTAACTTCCACAAGTTTTAATGCTCCAAACTTTTTTAACAATATCTTTATATTGCTTCCTTTACCCTGTGCCATCTTTTTATTAAGAACATAGCTAATTTCCTTAATTCCTACTTCTTTAGCATCAGCCCGATCCCGGTAGCTAGAAGCCAGCCTTTCTAATTCTTCAGCTAGTACAATATTTACATCTTGCATTTGTTTACCTCCCCTCTAGTGGATTAAAAGCAAAATCTTGCAAAATACTATTCATTATGGCTAAGTCCTCATCTTGAAGGTCGAATGCTAGCCTTATAAGAAGTTCCTTCTGATTTGGCTTTAGATATTTTCTATTTAAACTAAAACCATCCATAAGTCTCACGCCACCATTCTTACCTCGAATAGTTTCTATAGGATGAGTAAGGGATAGTACAGTAATATCATTTCTAATCGTCCTATCTGTCACCCCAAATTCCTGAGCCAGATTCTTCATAGTGTCTTGTCTTCTTAGATTAAGAACTTCTATGATTTCTTGTCTTCTTTCGTTTGCTGTCATCCCTTACTCACCCCCTCTCATTTGCTTTATATCTATATAATGAGGTCTAAATAGGAAGGTTCATTTCCTATTTAAAAAATTATTTTAGAAAATAAAAATAGCCAGAGATAATACCTTAATTATTTGGTATTATTCCTGGCCATCTAGCAGCTCTATGGATCTTCTTATTTATAATATTTTATTTTATCTTTTTCATAGAAAATTATCATTGTACTACATTTGCACTTATATGAAATAGGTCCTANCGCATCTTCACTAATGTCAAATATTCTTCTATTACAAACTGGGCATCTAACAGAAATCATAAACTTTCCTCCTTTCANACCNTTGTTAGCTAACATGCTTACATCATGTGTAAAAAAATATAAATTTATAAGAAGCCAATATCGGCTTCTTATAAATTTATATTTTTTTATTAGTCAACTTATTTTTAACCAATCCCNAAAGAATTCAATCTNTTTTCAGCCGCTTCCCAAGAAACATTAAAGGTTCTAGCAACAGCCCTAATATAAGATGCTTCCACAACCCATGGTAAATCTTTAGATACTGAATTAACTAACTTATAAACCATCTTCCTTGGCATTAGAAAGGCTGCTGCAAAACGATTAGCATGCCACTCCATCCAGTCTCTATCATCCCAGTCATCCATAGCCCTTCTGTGATCCTTTGGAATAGCTACTCTACACTGTATCATAGGTTCTTTTGGCTCATCTAGTAAACTTAACTGATTAGGGTTATATGCAAAATACTCAGAATGAAAAATATCATGTCCTACCTCATGCCCTACGGTATATCTATATCTTGTTTCCTGACTATCTTCTAAAAGCCGATTATCTATAATAACTGTCCTAGCTTCAGCACTAATGTATTCTGCCTGCTTCGTTTCTGGTATATAGACTGGAACCCTATCAGTATCATTAAAAACTGTCATACCAAGATATATACCATTGTGTGATAAGTATTGAAAATCCTGTTTAAGTCCTAGATAATTAAAAGCAAACGAATCTATATCTAACTCCATGGGATTTTCTAAAGCTTCTGGATGAAAATCTAGTATAAAACGCTCTGCTATCGCTTCTATTTCCTTAGTACTTAACACAGGTGCACCATTATTTTTTAATCTATAACTTGGTNTATACATTAAATAACTTTACCCCTTTCTTTCTTTAAGGTCTTCTACAAACTTTAACCATTCTTCCTCCCCAGCATCTAAATCCCTTGCTGTTCTCAAGGCAGCACTAACATAGTCATTCTCCATAATATAATTAGGTAAGTCCGGAGCTACCTCATTTCGTCTTCTTCCTGCTAAATCTAGCATGACCCTTTTCTCTTCTTCTGAAAGAAGCAGTACATCTGCAAGTAAGTCTAGTTTCTCAAGGTCAAATGGATTACGCCTGTCCTTTTCCACATCACTAAGATAAGGTGCTGATATACCCAGCAGCTTAGCTACCTCTCTTAATGTCTTTTGTTTTTCTTCCCTTTTTTTGGTGATAAAATCTCCAAAATTTAGATAGTTGTCTCTCATGTTCCTATTCACCTTTTCTCCTTGTCTAAGCTCGTTTCTATTTTATCTTGTGTACTTGTTTTAATATTAGTAATTTTACGAGTCAATTGTTTTATTAGGTGATCTTTTGTGTATGTGTTCACTCTAATCTTTTAAAGTTTTTACCCTGTTAGCTTGTTAGCTAATATATTAATATTATAATAGAAATTTATATTTGTCAACTAGTATCTAAATATATTGTAAATTGAAAATCGCAGTAGAATTATAAGAACTTAATTCTACTGCATTTAAGTAAATTTTATTATATTATAGTCTAATAATAATTTATTCTAATACTTCCATTTTGCTTTCTAAAAGCGGGGCCACTATTTAATAATAAGTAAGTTTCCACCATTAAATGCTTCTGGATTAAAAATAGCATTGACCTTGTAAGCATCATCAAATATTCTTTTCTGGATTTCTATTACTCCAAGCATTTGCTTGGCCTTAGACCCTTTAATTCTAACTATTTTACCTTCCTGGTCAGTTAGTTCAATATATTTTCTACCATCCAATTTTAGTTGATTTAATGTAGTTCCAGGTATAAACGGCACCTCGAGCTTCTTATTTCTTTCAATAAATGCCTCTAACGATTCTGAGTAACATTTCTTTGCTTCATCCAATTAATTAGTGATGTTGTTCCCGTAGTCATCTCCCGTACAAATATAATCATGATCTCCATTTGGAAAACAATATTTGCATTCTTTACATCTGTTTGTCATAGTTATATCTCCTTTAATTAATAATCATTTATCCAACATTACCCACATTGTGCTATTCTTTTAAACATGATACAATTATATGGAACTATTTGCAAATAAATTTATACAACTTATACTTTATAAATGGTACAGCAATATGAGTTGTAGAAGGAGTTTAACTAATTAAAATGATAGAGCCGTATAAACAAAAAAGATTAAAATTATATAATGAAGATTGTCTTAAAGTATTGAAAACTATTCCGGATAATTCAATAGATTTAATTTTAACTGACCCACCTTACAATATAGCTAAATATTCTACTGGTAATATAGATTTACCTAACCGTTCCGCGTTAAATAATAATATTGCCAATTGGGACTTAGAAGAATTAGACCCACAGAATTTTCTTCATGACTTTAAGCGAATTCTTAAACCAACTGGTAATATATTCATCTTCACAAGCTACAATATGATAGGCAAATGGCATGATAGCTTTGATTCCGAATTTGATACATTTCAATTTTTTATATGGCATAAAACTAATCCCGCACCTAAAATATATAAGAATGGATTTTTAAATAGTTGTGAAATGATTGCCTGCATGTGGAATAAAGGCCATACATGGAATTTTACAAAACAAAATGAAATGCATAACTTTTTTGAATCTCCTATCTGTATGGGAAAAGAAAGATTGAAAAATCCAAAACATCCCGCACAAAAACCTATAAAATTACTTGAACATATAATTAAAATTGCCTCCAACGAACACGGCGTAGTTCTAGATCCGTTTATGGGGGTAGCTTCTACTGCAATAGCTGCCTTAAATCTTAATCGTATGTTTGCTGGCTGCGAAATGGATAAAATGTATTATGATGCATCAATCACAAGAATTGAACAACATCAAAAGAATAAACAAATGCACCTAAACATCGATAAATTTGGGAATGTAAGAGAAGATTCTATTGATTATAAAACATCATTAGAGTGGTAAGTTAAATATAATCTTAAAGGTAGGGGGAATAATATTATGAACAATGAAAAAGAATTAGAAATTAGAAACATCATTACAAAGAATATAGAAGACTTTTGTATTAGCTTTAAGCAACGGCATATCGGTGAGTTAGATAAGCCTGAAGGTACATTAAATTCAAAAATACACAATATTTTTGTTGCTGGCCTAGGTGATGAAATCCTTTACTATTCAGCAATGGTTAGGTCATTTGATAGTTCTTTTGGTAATTTACTTGAGAAACTTGCCATTGAAATTGCAACTATAAACTACGATGTTAGGAAAAGAGTTGAAGGTCCTCTCACTAATGAACAAACTAGTGAAATTGCCTACTTATTAGAAAGTTACAAAAGGAATGAAATCAAGCCAACAATTTCAGATTATCAATCTTTAAGAAATAGTGTTATTGATGATACTAATTCCACCAAGCGACATGAAAGCGACTATTATTTAATCGATAAGGATAAGGGTACACACCACTTAATTGAACTTAAAATAGGAGGAGACCTAGATAATAAAAAAGCCCGTTCTGAAAAAGAGACCCTTCTTGAGCAGTATGCTATACTTACCAACACATTAGGAGAAGACGAAAAAGTATATCTGCACTTTGCAACGGCTTATAATAGATTTGGAGAGAATAAAGAATGGAAACAAGGTAGGGTATTACAATTTTTTCCCCTGACGAGTTGTTAATAGGAAAGGACTTTTGGAATTTCATATGTAAATCTCCACAGGGTTACGACATTGTGTTAGACCAATACAACATTGAATCTAAAAAAATCTCAAGTATGCTCAATGAAATTAAGAATTCCTATTTATCTAAATAATGCATAATGCCCTCTAATCTCGAGGGCATTATATATTATTCTCTAATATTGGTGATTATTAAATGCTCTACATTTCTATCATTTCTGCTTCTAACATTGTAAGTATAGTTTTTATCAAAAGCTAGTATACTCAGCTTACTTTGATTATATAAATTATATATAAACTCCGTATTCTTTATTATCAAAATAAATTTTGCCTCCATATCTATGAGAACCTTAGCCAGCCTTTCTTGATCCTTTGCACCAAACTCTCTTCCCTCATAGTCCGAAAAATCTGTATCATAAGGTGGGTCTAGGAATATAAAATCATTTTCTGAAATCCCTATTGAATTTATAAATTCTTCAAAATCCTGATTATAGATTTCTGTATCTCTAAATAGGTTTATTGTTTTACTGTTGAATAACTGATCAACTTTTTTACCAAAATCCTTTTTGTTATAAGAGATACCTCCATAAGGAATATTAAATTCACCCCTTGCATTGTATCTAAACATAGATCCATAACAATATTCTCTTATAAAATAAAAGTTAGCTGCTTTGTATTGTGGATCTATATCTGAAATTCTTCCAAGTTGTATATCATTATATATATTCCTAAAATGCATATATAGACCACTTGTAAATCCTGTTAATAAGTTCTGATACAAGTCATAATCGTTAAGTGTCTTATTGTTTTTTATTTCATTTCTTTTAGTTCTCTTTATCTTATCTAACAGCATTCTATTAAGCTCAAATTCTAACCCTGTATAATCTAATATTACATCAAAATCTAACTCGGTTTCTTTATTTCTGAGAAAATCTTCTATTATATTTATTATAATCTTCTCCAATTGATTGTCCTCAATTAAATCCTCTCTGTATTCTATAAATATTTTTGATAGATTTTCTATACATTCCCCTGCCTTATCCATAAAAAAGTCCCATAGTCCATTATATCCTAACAAATATTCTTTAAATAGAGCATCTTCTTCTTTAATAAACTTATAAAATTCCATTAAGTTTTTTGAAATATCGTTTATTGCAGCTTTCTCTGGCATTAGATCAAAATATAATGCTCCACCTCCAAAAAAAGGCTCTACATAACGTGTGTACTCCGGTATTAACTTCTCTATGTGAATAATTTCAGACGATTTTCCTCCTGGCCATTTTATCAACGGTTTCATATTCATCAGCTCCTTTTCTATATCATATGTTACATTACAGCAATTCTCAGTTTATAGCAAGTAAAAAGAAGGCTCTACAGAACCTTCTTTTTACTTGCTATAATAAACTAAGTAACTATTAACTATTTAATTCATCAATAAAACTTGATATTATATGATTATCAAGGAAATCTATTCCATCTTGGGTTATACTCAATACAATACCATCATAATCTATTAATCCTCTGTAAATAAGATTTCTAGAGGAGGTTTCTCGGTGCGAAACTATGTTCCTAACAATTTGATGTATTGCTGTATCATTTCTATTTTCTAGCGGATATAGATTAACTGCTTCAGGCCTCATTAACGAAATAAAATTCTGTTTTAATTGGCTTGTAGTTTGATCCCCACGTGTATATAAAATATATAAAACTGTTACATCTATATTAGGTTCCCCAATTTTTTTAGTAATCATAGTTTTTCCCCTCTCACTTTTTATGAATTAAATACCTTATACATAACAACTTAGTAAGTATACCATAAATGCTAAGTCTTATCCATGATTATGTATATTTTCGCTCTCTATTACTCACTCTATAAAAGCTCTTATTNGACGACAATGCGACGAAAGTATAAAATATGTTTTGATATTTACCCAAAGTCATCCTAATTCCTTGTATGTGGGCCATTCTAATTAATATATACTTCATGAGTTCAATAAGTTAAGTCGTATATCTAGATCTTATTTTATACTTTTCTATTATCTGGGACACACCTATAATATATCTATATCTATAAAATATAGCTAGTTTTTATCATCTCTAGTAGATACAATTAAATATCATACAGTTTATCATCCGGGACTTCAGAAATATCTAACACATCATCTATCTTTACCGTCGCATCATCCTTAAGCCTAATTATACGGTTTCGAATTCTTTTGTTCTGCATCTTATTGATAAGACAGCTCCCTAAATTATTATAAATTTCCACTATATTATATTTTTTTTCACCTTCATGTCCATATCTACATCTATCGAAAATTAGCTCATCTATAGGCACTCTTACTTTAAATATAAAAGACTTACTTCGTTTCTGATAATCGTATTGTAAATCAAGCTTTGAATCTATGCCTAAGATTTGTTCTTTAATCACTTTTTCTATATCCTGTATAAACTCCGGGCAAAACTTTATTCCCGAAATCTCGGTCTCTTTATAAATCTCACCTCCAAAAAGATATCCATTTATACATCTATCCTTGTTTAGTCGATTCCTTGTATTTAAAAAATCTAATTCTACACCTTTATAAAAGCACTTTATGTCATCGTCATTGGAAACAAATCTAATGTTATATTCTTTTAGAAAACTCGTTATTTTGTTTTCGCTGTTAACTATTTCTTTCAGATTATACAAAGGCATTGTTTTTAATTCTTCAGCAGTTTCTAATCTTCGTGCATAGTGAAATATTGTTACATTATCAATATCTAAATCTTCTTTATTCACCACCTTACTATTAATCCAATTTAAAAAATGTTCCTTCTCATCGCTATATACTGACTTACTATATCGATCACTCTCTAAAGCTTTTTTCTTCGCATAGGAATAAATCTCCGTATCTGGTATCCCCAATATCAATTCTAAGCTCTTATAGATTGTTTCACAATTTTTAGTATCTAACAACATATCCATCATTTGCCCCCCCAATCTAATCACTATTTTATATTAAATATAACAGTAATAGTATATTACACCTCCTCCTGCTATTCTGCTGTTTCTTTCCTTTTCAAAGTGCAGATAAACTAATGAGGCACTTAAGATATCCGTTTTACACATAACTTTTATATCAAATTTCTAACTATTTCCCTCAATTAAGGGTTCTTACCTTTCTTATGGGATGCATACATCATCTTTAAACAAATGAATGATTCTAATTTAGTACATTGATCCATCTTTCTCAAGATATTTTAGGTTAACACCTCTACTTTATATTATAACATATACCTAAATACTTTCGCCAAACAGTACAGACTTTTGCTAAATAGTACCCTCCCCTATAAAAAATCCTCCTAGATTTATCATCTAAGAGGACATAAAACACACTCAAATATTCTTCTAAAACTCCCAAACCCTTTGTATCTACGCTATTCTCGCTCTATGCGCACAACCGTCTCAACATGATTAGTATGAACAAACATATCAACACACTGAACCTTCTTAACCCTATATCCCGCTTCCATCATTACCTGCAGATCCCTTACTAGTGATACCGGCTGGCAGGATACATAAACCATCTCTGGCGCCCCAAAGTCTATAATCTTATTAATTGCCTTAGGATGTATTCCCTCCCTTGGTGGATCAATAACAATCAAATCCGGCTTTTCATCAAGCTCATCTACCTTTTTAAGAACATCACCTGCTATAAAATAGCAGTTATCTAACTTATTAAGCTTGGCATTTTCCTTGGCTGCCTCCACGGCTTCCTCTACTATTTCGATACCGTATACTTTCTTAGCCTTACTTGCCATAATCTGAGCTATGGTTCCTGTACCGCTATAAAGGTCAAATACAGTCTTTTCATTAATATCCCCTGCCATTTCAAGGACTGTATTATAAAGAACCTCGGCTCCTTTACTATTTGTCTGGAAGAAGGAATATGGTGAAATCTTAAACTTTAGGCCTAGTACTTCCTCTGTAATAAAATCTTTACCATATATAAGTTCTTCCTCTTCTGGTTTTACTGCGTCCGATAAGGTATCACTTTTTGTGTGGATAAAGCCTGATACATGGCCTGATAAGTCTAATTCCTGAAGGCCCCTAGCAAGCTCATTCCAGTCATAATCTAACTGACTTGTAGTAACTAAATTTACAAGAATCTCTCCGCTTGCCTTAGATTTACGAATAAGCAAGTAGCGCAGGTATCCCTCTCTTTTCATTTTATGATAAAAATTTAGGCCAGCCTCTGTACAATAATCAAGTACATACCTTAGAATTTTACTAAAGTCCTCATCTGCTATATGGCAGCCATCTACAGTTACAATATCATACATACCACCTTTGCGGTGTAGTCCTAGGGCCAAAGGTCCATCCTTAACCTCATCACCAAAAGAAAACTCCATTTTATTACGGTAACCGTATAACTCTGGACTTGATTTTATAGGCTCCCACTTACAATCTGTAATATTAGCCTTTGCAAATAAGTCCCTAACCTGCTTCTCCTTTTTGGCAAGTTGATCTTCATAAGAAAGATTTTGTATAGCACACCCCCCACATTTATTAGGCCCAAAATACTGGCAAAAGGGCTCTATTTCATTGGGCGCTTTTTCTATTACTTCAATAAGACGGCCCTTACACTTCCTATTACCCCTTCTTTTTTTACTAACCCTAGCCTTGATTTTTTGGCCTTCTAAAGTTCCTTTAACTTCTATGGGTGTATCATCTATTATTACAATCCCTCTATCGGGGAAATTAACTTTTTCTACTAGACCTATAAACTCTTCATTTCTCTTAAGCATTTATTCTCCTCTTTTCGCCTATATTTAATTTAATATCACTTAATCTGCCATATGTTACTTGTATTTGCATGCTATTATGCCTTATAATAATATCATAGATTAGATGGGGAAGGTGATTTTTATGAATGATATTCAAAAAAGTATTAATAGGCATTATACAACTATTATGAAAGACATGAATTCTTCTGTCCGTATCATTGTAGAAGGTAGAACAGAAGACGAAGATAAGACATATATTTCAAGAATTATTGACTGGGAAAATAACCAAATCTCCTTTCATGCACCACTTGTGCTAGGAGAGTATGTTAGGCTATCTCGCACCACTACATATCCTTTTGTAATAGTTACACAATCTTGTATCTATACAACTTCTGTTAAAATTAATGAATTTTTAAAAAATGATCAGGGTCATTATTATTATAGGGGAGTTATAAATTCTGCTGTTCAAAGAAACCAGCAGCGTAAGTACTTTAGACTTGACTGGATTAACCCCTTTAAATATAAAACCCAGGACTTTGATGAGTATAGGGATGCAAACACTATAGATATTAGTGTTGGTGGTATTCTTATGGCTAGCAAGAGGGAAGTTTACAAGGATGATTCCATAAATATCCATATTACCTTGTTAGATGAGGATTTTGTTTTGAATGGTGTTGTCTTGGAATCCTTAGGCAAAAGGCAAACTGGCCTTTATGTTGCTAGGGTACAGTTCCATGATATGTCTCGTAAAACAGAAAATAGGCTTTCACAAGTTATTATGAGACGCCAGCGTAATCTTTTAAAAAGTAACTAGAATAATATAAATGCGTTATATGGGTATTTACCTAACTAGGTATATATCCATATAACGCATTTTTTATTCTTCAGTTTCGAAATTATGGTAGATATCCTGAATATCATCATCATCTTCTAGTAATTCAAGCATCCCTTCCATATTTTCTATGTCTTCTTCTGATGTAAGCTCTGTTATAGTTTGGGGTATCATGGCTACCTCGGCTGATGCCATTTTTATTCCTGCATCTTCTAATTCCTTAAATACATCCCCAAAATCTACTGGATCCGTTATTACTGTAAACCCTTCTTCTTCTGAAATGAAATCCTCTGCCCCTGCTTCTATAGCTAGCATCATTATTTCATCTTCATCCATAGCTACTGCTTCACGTTCTATCATTATCTCGCCTTTTTTGTCGAACATAAATGAAACACAGCCTGTTGTACCCATGTTTCCTCCATATTTTGAAAAGGCATGCCTAACATTAGATGCAGTCCTATTCTTATTATCTGTTAGGGCATTTACAATAACAGCTACTCCACCTGGACCATATCCTTCATAAGTAATTTGATCGTAGCTAAGACTGGAGTCTTCCCCAGATGCTCTTTTTATACTTCTATTAATTGTATCATTAGGCATATTATTAGCTTTTGCCTTTGCAATAGCATCTCTTAGACGTGAGTTTGTCTCCGGATCTGATCCTCCGCCTTCTTTTACTGCTACTGCTAGCTCTCTTCCTAGTTTGGTAAATATTTTACCTCTTTGTGCATCGGCTTTAGCTTTTTTATGCTTAATGTTTGAAAACTTTGAGTGTCCTGCCATATAATTTTCCTCCTTACAGTATCTCTATGCAAGGTTAATTATAGCATAGACAAATTGCTTTTATCAACTAAATATAGATTATATGCTGTATAGCTCGGTGCTCAAATATCTCTCACCATTACTTGGGGATATAGTTAAGACATTCCTGCCTTTTCCTAGCTCTCTAGCAACCTCCATAGCGGCGGCAATATTAGCCCCTGAAGAAATACCAACTAATATACCTTCCTTACTAGCTACCTGCCTAGCTACTTCCATAGCCCTGTCATTCTCAATAGTTACTATGGAATCATAAACAGTAGTATTTAAAACCTCTGGTATAAAACCTGCCCCTATACCTTGTATCTTGTGTGGGCCTGGTCCCTCCCCAGATAAGACTGCTGAATCCTTAGGCTCTACTGTTACAATCTTTATTCCCTCTATTTCTTCTTTAAGTACTTCACCAATACCTGTAACTGTTCCTCCAGTACCTACTGCNGCAACAAAGGCATCTATATCCTTGCCCATATCATCTAGGATTTCNCTAGCCGTAGTTAATCTATGAATATCAGGGTTNGCTAAGTTTTCAAATTGTTGGGGCATAAAATATCCTTCTTCATCTGATAGTTTCTTTGCTAAATTAATAGATCCCCTCATTCCTTCACTTCCAGGTGTTAGCATAACCTGGGCTCCATAAGCTTTAAGAAGAAGCCTTCTTTCTTTACTCATGGTTTCTGGCATAGTTAGGATAACTCTGTATCCAAGAGCTGCTCCAACAAGGGCAAGACCTATCCCTGTGTTACCACTTGTAGGCTCTATTATAGTATCACCCGGCTTAATTATTCCTTCTTCTTCAGCTTTTTTGATCATATTAAGGGCTATCCTATCCTTTACACTGCCCCCTGGATTAAACCATTCAAGCTTTACATATATATCTGCCATATCTTCTTCTACTATATTGTTTAGTTTAACAATTGGAGTCCTACCTATAAGATCTGTAACTGAACCATATACATTTTTCATATTTTTACCTACCTTCTTATATATAGTGTGTTTTCTTTTTTTATATTGGCCTCATCACTGGTGGCCTGGATTATTTGATCTTCAAAAATCTCACAATTATCTTCTTCAACTAGTACTGATAAGCTTACATCCTCAGTATATTCCTCATCTTCTGTAATGTAACCATTTTCGGCTAGAAGATATTGAACCTTACCAACTAAGGTATAGGGTATAGTTACTATGTACCTTCTTACAAGGATACACTCTATAATTCCTGCTGCCAAAACCCCTTCCTTTGTACTCCTACCATAGGCCCTAACAAGACCCCCAGTACCAAGTTCTGTACCACCAAAATACCTTGTAACTACAACTATTGTATCTGTTAGGTTCTCACCTTTTAAAACATCTAGCATAGGCTTACCTGCTGTACCTTGTGGCTCACCATCATCACTAAATCTTTGAATTTCATTTTTCTTACCTATCTGGTATGCATAACAATTGTGCGTAGCATTCCAGTATTTCTTACGAAGTTCATCAAGAAACTCTTCTGCTTCTTCCTGAGTCTTAACTGGCTTAACTGTTGCTATAAAACGGGACTTCTTAATAGAAATCTCTGCCTCTGCATACTTAGCAACAGTCTTATATTTTTTAACCATAATTCACCCCTTTATACTAACAGGGCAATTCCACTAAATCATCAACTATATATTCCATTGTATCTGGAGTAACCCCGTTGCCAATAAATTTATCAATTAAGTTATCAACCTTAGCCCTGGATTCTGATAAAAATAAGCTAGCATATTCTACCNTGCCCATATTATCTTTAACAATCTTCTGCTGGCTTATCTCTATACCATAATATCTTTCACCTGTGCTAGCTAATTTCTCTATTATATAATACTTTAATACTAATAACGAATTATGTNCAAGTTCATATTGCCTGGTGCCCCTAAAACTTCTAACTTCCATAACAATCCCCCCACTAATATATTTTGTTTAAGTAAATTATATAATAGGGTTTNTATAAATACCAGATTTAGATTTCGCAATATAAAGTGTTATTTTCACACTTTCGACATTAATAAGCTGATAATATAAATTTACACACATCTAGCCCTGTGTTTATAATGTATTTCTAGATATTATGTTATCTTTTGTCTAAAACATTTTTTTATTTTTTTGACCTAATCATGTACTTTCGACATTTTAATCCTTAATACTAAAGTCCTTTACCATATAAAATTTGTCCTTTGCTATATATCCCTCTATATATGTTCCTTCAGCCATATGCTCTTCTGTAAATGCTTCACCATTTTCATATATATATGATAGTATATCTCCATCTTCATAAGGAATCAATAGGTTCATTTTTTGAAGACTATGCTTTAATAGTTCCTGTATTTCTTCCAAAAGCTCATTAATGTTTTCCTTAGTTTTGGCACTAACTTTGACCTGGGAATCAACTGGTGTAATAACATGAACACTATCACCTTCAAACACATCCATCTTATTTAAGACTGCAATAGTTGGCTTATCATTAGCCCCAAGATCTGTAAGTGTCTCATGCACTATCTTCTGATGGGAATCTATATCTTCCGAACTTGCATCTATAACATGTAGTATAATATCTGCATATTTTATCTCTTCAAGGGTAGAGTAAAAGGCCTTTACAAGATGGTGGGGAAGTTTCCTAATAAAACCTACTGTATCTGTAACTAATACATCTGAACCTGCTGGCAAGGTTACCTTTCTAGTAGTTGGATCAAGGGTTGCAAAGAGCTTATCTTCTGCATATATATCAGAACCAGATATGGCATTTAAAAGGGTGGATTTGCCAGCATTAGTATAACCAACAATTGCCACAACAGGTGTTCCTGATTTTTCCCTGCGCTCTCTTATTAGATCTCTATGCTTTTCAATTTCCTTTAGCTCCTTCTTAAGCTGGCCTATACGTTCCCTAATATGCCTTCTATCAGTCTCTAGCTTTTGCTCACCTGGCCCCCTTGTTCCTATACCACCTGCTAGCCTTGATAACTCTGTACCCTTACCTGTTAATCTTGTAAGATTATACCTTAGCTGGGCCATTTCAACCTGGATCTTACCCTCTTTGGACCTTGCCCTCCCAGCAAATATATCTAGTATAACCATGGTTCTATCCATAACCTTAGTTTCTAAAAGCTCCTCTAAGTTTCTCATTTGCATAGGAGATAGCTCATCATCAGCCACCACACCTGTTGCTTCATTTTCTTCTATTAAATCCTTTATTTCTTGGACCTTTCCACTTCCTAAGTAATGAGCTGCATTAATCCTATCCACCTTTTGAAAAACTTTACAAACAACTTCACCTCCTGCAGTTTTTACTAACTCTTCAAGCTCATCTAGTGAAGCCCATACCTGGTTTTCTGTTTGTTTTTGGGTTTGTATCCCAAATAATATTAACTTTTCTTTAGTATCTCCTACTATATTCATATCTCCCTCACTTTACAATGAATTATTTGTCTTATAGTATAACATTTAATTAGATAAAATGCACAATCTACTATTTAATAGGTAAGTTTAGATAGTGAGATGGAACCTTACCACTAATTACCTTATCAATCAAAACTACCTTTCTCCTTACAATCATTTCTTCTGATGAAAAAGGTACTAATATCTGCATATTTAGTTCAACCTCTAGCCATACTACATGGTTTACCTGATTAATCCCTGTGGCCCTTAGCTGGTTTTTATAATCTATATTGGGTGTTCCATTAGGAAGGACCTTTACATTTATCTTAGGCCCTACATTTGAAAACATATGGGAGCCTGATAAAGCACCCATAGGCACCTTAAGGGGGATATCCTCCATATTGCTCATATCATCAACTATGGCATCTGCAATATCCGTACATAACTCATTAATTTTGATGGAATCAACATTCCATGATATAATTTCCCCCTGCTTGTCATAATCATAAGATAGCAACTGCTGGGTAGTTACCCTATGGGACTTCAAGGTCTTGCTTACACTTGTATTAATAGATTTTATTGCTACTACCTTAGCCTCATTTCTTGCCATGGACCTAACAACTGGCATTACTTCTTTATTTATTAATGCCCATATAAGAATAAAGAATACTAAAAGTCCAACTATAATACCTAGTTTTTCGCGTTTTTGTTTAAATATAGCCATCACCCCTATAAGTATTCAATATTATCTGCCTTATATTAGTATATGTTTGCTTCAAATACATATTATTAAATATTTATGCGATTTCCCTTTTTTATATATTGTATATTTGGTATAATGATATCCTGAGAAGGAGGAAAATTATGAACTACTCAAAAAAATCTCGGTCAAAAAAGAGAAACGAGATTAATTCAAACACAAAAAAAGTCAAAAAGAAAACTAACATACTTGCTTTTAGAACGATTATGATAACAATTACCTTAATCATATTCGCGGTTATGGGGGCTGGACTTGGGGTGCTGCTGGCTATTTTAAATACTGCTCCTGATGTTACCCAGGGAAGTATAAAGCCAACAGAAGATTATACGTCCTTTATTTACGATGAAAATGGTAGTGAGATAGATAGACTAGATGCCGGGGAAAACCGAATATATGCTAACCTTGATCAAATACCTGATTATCTTCAAAAAGCTTTTATAGCCACAGAAGACGAACGTTTTTATAATCATAAGGGAATCGATATTAAAGGTATATTTAGGGCTATTGCCGTCAACTTCAAAAACAAGAATTTCTCTGAGGGTGCTAGTACAATTACCCAGCAATTAGTTAAACAAAATATCTTAAAAGATAGCGAAAAGAAAATCAAAAGGAAGGTCCAGGAGCAGTATCTTGCACTTCAGTTTGATAAATTATACGAAAAAGATCTAATCTTAGAATACTACTTAAATACTGTACCACTTGGACACGGTGAAAACGGAGTACAGGCTGCTTCAAACCGTTACTTTAATAAAGATGTTTCTGATCTTAGCCTATCAGAATCAGTAGTTATATCATGCATAACTCAAAATCCTAGTTATTATAGTCCAATTAGGTATCCTGAACATAATAGGGAAAAATCCGAGGTTGTTCTTAGAAAAATGCACGAACAAGGTTATATTACAGCCTTCGAAAAAGAAGAAGCTTTAGAAGATGACCCTTATTCCAGAATTGCCCAGGTTAACCAGCAGTTTATAGACAAGGCATCTCATAACTACTTTGTAGACCAGGTAGTTGAGGACTTAATTAAAGACCTACAAATTGCAAAAGGAATATCTGCTACCCAGGCAACTAACCTAATATATGGTGGTGGTCTTAAGATTTATACAACTTACGACCAAGAAGCCCAGGCCATAGTAGATAAACATATGAATAACCCTGATTTATTCCCATCAAACTCCACAGAACTTAAGGTATCCTATAATGTATCTGTAGAAAAAGCTGATGGAGAGGTTAAACACTACCGTGGAGATGGAATTGTTAAAAACGAAGATGAAATAGAGAATTTTAAACTTGTTAAGCTTAGCGACTGGGGAATTACAGAAGATGACAAAATTACAGACCAGACCATCTTCAAAGTACCACAACCACAAGCTGCAATAACAATAATGGATCATGCAACTGGGCATGTTAAGGCAATTTCTGGAGGCCGCGGTGATAAATTAGGTAATCGTACTTTTAACCGTGCTACCCAGGCCAAAAGGCAACCAGGTTCTGTATTTAAGGTTCTTGCAGCATATGCTCCTGCACTTGATACTGGAGTAATGTCCCCCGGAACACTTATAGAAGACGCTCCTTATACATGGAATATGCCAGGTGCAGACCCCTATACCCCGAAAAACTGGTATTCAGGTTATAGAGGTTTCCAAACTGTAAGAACATCAATTAGGGATTCTATGAATATAAATGCCGTAAAAACACTAGAGGCTGTTGGGATTGATACAGCTTATGACTACCTCCAGCAATTTGGCTTTACAACCTTAACGCCACAGGATAAGGTAAGGTCCCTATCTTTAGGTGGTATATCAGAAGGTGTAACCCCTCTTGAGCTTACAGCGGCATTTGGGGCAATTGCTAATAATGGTGTATATGTAGAACCTATATTTTATACTAAGGTTTTAGACCAGGATGGTAATGTACTTCTTGAAAATGACCCATCCACTCATATGGTTCTTAAGGAATCTACTGCATCTATGCTAACAGATATGATGACAGATGTAATTAATGGTGGTACAGCTGCTAGAATTAAAAACACCTTTAATTCAATGCCTATTGCTGGTAAAACTGGTACAACAACAGGAAGTAATGACCTACTGTTTTCAGGCTATACCCCATACTACTCTGCAACAATTTGGATGGGACATGATCAGCCTAAGTCACTTAACTTTGGCAGTAGCTATCCATTAGATTTATGGGCAATTATTATGAGAGATTTACATGAAGGTCTAGAGTATAAGTCCTTCCCTAAAGCTCCAGGGCTTACAGAGGTTGCAATTTGTACTGTTTCTGGTAAGCTTGCAACAGACTTATGTAGGCTAGATCCTGATAATGTAGTATCATCAGATTTCTTTACAGGTGAAAGCATGCCTACAGAATACTGTGATTTACACGTTGAAGAAAGAATATGTACAGTGTCAGGCAAAATTGCTAATGAATTCTGTCCTGAAGACCTTGTAAAACGTAAGGCTATTGTCTTAAATAGAGATGGTGATGAGTTTTCACACGGTGGTGCAATCTGCGATATCCATAACGAAGATACTGTTATAGATGATCCAGACGATGAAGAACCAGGTGATCAGGATCCAGATGATGATTGGTTTGAAGATCCTTGGGAAAATGACCCTTGGGTGCCAGAACCAGAGCCTGAGCCTAAGCCTGAAAAACCTAAACCTGAGAAACCTAAACCTGAGCCTAAGCCTGATCCAAAACCTGAAGAGCCCAAGGCTCCAGATAGTATAGACGATTTCTTTAGGCCACAGACCTAAGATGGGAACTGCCCCCCGACAATTCTGACAACTTAAAAAAAGAGTATGAGGATATTTACTCCTCATACTCTTTTTTGATTTCTATATATAAATTAAGCAACTTCTTCTACTTCTTGATTGGATTCTGATTCACTTGTTTCTGGCTCTGCTGGAGGTGGTTCTGGTGCNGCCGATACTTCTTTTGTGCCTACTCTTATAATTCCCGCCCTAGGCCTATAGTAACTTTGGTTCTCTAGTATTTTATCAATTAACTTACCGTCTTTATAGGTGTACTTATAAAGATTTACCTTCTTACCATCCCTAGGCGAAAGCTTCTCTACTTCTGTTCCTTTTGGTAAAGTAGGGTCCTTTTCATACTTAGGTGCTGGTGCTGGTACCACCTCTGTTACCACAGATTCAAACTTTATATCTGTATCTGGCTTTAGGCTCTCATGCCCAAATATATTAACATATAACCTATTGTTTTCTACATAACTTTCCACATATACTGGATACTCTGTTGGATTTTTAAACTTAAAATCTATAGCATTAGTTGCATAAGTAGCATCCCTACCTAAGGGTATATAGCCTACTGGTTGTGAATGGTTTTGCCTTGATACTATCTGTAGATCTGTTAATAGTACAGAGTTATAAAGTGTAGATGCCACCTGGCAAACTCCCCCTCCAATACCATCTACAAGCTCACCATTTACAATAACCTTGGAGGTCTTATAACCATTATCAGCTGTAATATCACCAAAGTGCTCTGATAAGGCGAAGGTCTCGCCTGGCATAACAGCTGTATTAATCTTCTGGGCTCCTACCTTAAGATTGGTATTTCTATTTAAATCTGCATTAGTATAGCTTGTATAGAAGCTTGCTATAGGGCTTTGAACATTATCAAAAAACGAAGAAGTTATCTCAGCCTCTACCTGGGCTATAACAGCCTCAATCTTTCCATCTTCCCCAGACTCATAAACTTCGTTAAATTTATTTGCTGTAGCATCTATATCAAGCCTTTGGCCATTGCTTTCTTGGGTAATTATAAACTGCCTATTTTCCCTTACCATAGTTGCATTCTTAGGAGATACATAAAATTCCTCTTCATATTCCTTTAGGATTTCCTTAGCCCTCTCCTTATCATATGTTCTTTTAAGGGTGAATTCTATTTTACCTTTGTCCTTATTGGTAAACTCCCTGTATCTTTGTATCATATTACCTGTATGTCCTAATTGAAATGCCTCATCTAAGACTTCATCAATATTATGCTCCGCCTTAAATTCTTCAAAAGGAATATCCCAGCTTTTATCGTCTCCATAAAAAGTTATATACCTAGATTTCTCCTTATCCCTTACTGCTTTTGATACCTTATCTCTAGCCTCTTCTTTCGTAAGTCCACCTATGTATGTTTCCTGGATATAAATTTGATCCATAAAAACTTTATCAAATTCTTTCGTTTTTGTGTAGATACATACCATGCTGCCTGTAGCTAATCCCGCAAGTATAACTCCAATAGTAATTAGAGTAAAAAAAACTTTCCTATTTGGCATCTTTGAACCTCCTTTGCTTAACCAGTATAAAACTTAATCTTATGACATAAATGCTGATGCTACTGTTCCAAATACCATAACAAAAGCAAGTACTCCGCCTATAATTCCTGCCATTATTCTTTTATTTTTGTTTGTCATTCTAAACATTCTTATCCCCCTTAACTTGTTTTAGCCTGAAATATCTCTTCAATAAAACGAGATTGTTCTGTCTTATCCTCATATTTATGCTCTGGTATGTAGATATATAAGTGCTCCTTTGCCCTAGTCATACCTACATAGAATAGTCTTCTTTCTTCTTCCAATCCATCAATTCCATTACTCTTTGCATGAGGCATTACGCCTTCTACTGCACCTAGTATAAATACTGCCTGGAATTCCAATCCCTTGGAACTATGTAGCGTACTTAATGTAACACCACTTCTATCTTTATTATTAGACTTATTATACCTTGCCTTATTTTGATCCTTAAGTTCTGCCATTACATCCTCGATATGAGACTGCCACTTTTCGTATGTTTCGTAGCCCTTAGATGCTTCCTGTAGTTCATCTAGTATTTCTTTAAGACCACTTACTGGTATTTTCCTATAGCTTGCATAATCCTTTAAGAAGTCATCATAACCTATAACTGTTCTAATATACTTAACTCCATTATAAGGACTCTTACTCCTTAATTGCTGGAGATGAAACTGTAATTCCTCTAGCCTATCAATCTGCCAAGGCTTACATTCCCTAACCTTATACATTTCCCTAAGTAAACCATGCTTATTATTTTGCATAGCCTTAGCTATAATAGCTTTACTAATATAGCGCTTGGGTTTATTTAAAATCCTAATAAGGGAGCTATCATCTGTAAGCCTTCTTGAAAGATTAAAGTATGCAAGTATATCCTTAGCAATCCAGTGCTCATATAAGCTTGGTATACTATCTTGCAGGTAAAATGGTATATTCATATCCATTAATGCATCCACTACTGATCTTGCCTGCATATTTGTCCTAAAAATAATAGCTATTTCATTAAATGAAATATTCTTATCATTTAACTCTACTATCTGATTAGCCACCTTCTTAGACTCATCTTCAGAATCATTACATCTTACTATAACAGGCGGATTCCCTAATTTATTAGGTGTTTGCATAGTTTTTGGGTATCTATTTTCATTATTCCCAATTAGATTATTACTATGCTTTATTATATTCTGGCTAGATCTATAATTTATATCAAGTATTGTTTCCATTGCACCTTGAAATTCATCTGGGAATCTTATTAGAAATTCAGGCCTTGCACCCCTAAATTTATAGATACTTTGATCGTCATCTCCAACTATAAAGATATTATTATCTGGTGCAGCTAGTAACTTAATAATTTCATACTGGGCCCTATTAATATCCTGAAACTCATCTATAAGTATATGCTGGAAGTTATTTTGAAAGTACTCTAGGACCCTTGGATCCTCATTTAGCATATGATAACAATGGGTAAGCATATCATCGAAATCTATTTTATTATGCCTAGCCTTATAATTTTCATATTTATTAACCATAGAATTAAATATATCCTGGGGCATACCTTCCGGGTGATAATATTTAAGCTGGATTAGATTATTACGCATTAAAGACATTTCTTTAAGGAAATTATCTATATATTCCCTTGGATCTTCTTCTTCAATATTCATATCTTCCATAGTTTTCAGCAGGAATTTAAATCTTTCTTCGTCACTAATTAACTGATCAACCCTATATCCATGAACCCTCCTTAACATCCTAAAAAAGGTTGCATGAAAGGTTCCAAAGCTTACCCTAGCTGCTAGATTAGGTTCAATATCAGGCATTTCCATAAATCTTTCTTTCATTTCAACTGCAGCAGCCTTAGTAAAGGTAATTACTAGAATCCTACTTGGATCTATCTTTAAATGGCTTACCATATAGTGAACCCTATTAACTATTACATGGGTTTTACCAGAACCTGGACCTGCTATTACCATATGTGGACCTAAATCAGCAAGAACCGCATTTTGCTGACTTTTATTAAGTCCCTTGTATTCTTTGGGTATCTTATTCAAACTTTTCACCTATTCTAATTGTACATTTATATATTTTAGTATAGCATATTTCTATCTTTTCCGGCTTGTTTTTGATAGATGTCTTTAAAATTTAATAGTATTATAATCTGCATCACTTGTTAATGGATCCCTATTATGATAATTAAATACTATAGCTGTTACCTCTTCACTTACATTTGCAAAATCTAGTGTCCTTGTAAGACTTGGAAGATCAAATTGAAATACCTCTATATGAGCCATTCTATTAATCTGCACACTTGTAAATTTACTAAGCTGGGGCAGATACTTGTCTATATTATCCTTATTATTATAGAATTCCTTAATAGCTTCCTTATACTTACCTTGGTCTACTGTTAGTAGCTTCTTAGGTATATTAATTAGTTTCTCATGTATAGCCAGGTCAAATCTTGCAAGTTCCTTCATAAGTTCAATATTGGCACCTGTCCTTGCCTTAGTAAAATCAATTAGTATATTATAATGGGCATTCTTACTATGTTTAACCTTATGATAACCACATTCCTCCCAGTATAAAGCTAGATCCTCCATAGCATCAAAAGGACTTGGATACAAGCTAAATAAATATTCCATACTGTATTCAAACCTACCACTATTATAAAATTTATCTAGCATATCCTCTATTGAATGTAGTTTTAGCATTTCATCATAGGATAAAACCTTAGTATACAATATTTCATAAGGTGCTATATCCTTGTATATTAAACCATACTTTCCAGCATCCCTATTAAGACCCGAACCCTTAAGGACCTTCAAAAATCCAAGTTGAAGTTTCTCTGGCCTTATTTCTATAACATCATTAAATGATTTCCTAAAGGAATCCATATCCTCCTTGGGAAGTCCTGCTATTAAATCTAAATGCTGATGTATATTACCAAAGCTCTTAATTTTATTAACGACACTAGCAACCTCTTCAAAGTCCATCTTTCTTTGAATAGCAGTTAAAACATCCGGGTTTGTTGACTGTACACCTATTTCAAATTGAAATAAATTAGGCCTTGCATCCTTTAGGCACTCTAAGGCCTCCT
>JGI24708J26588_10000858_pt2 | contig 23016 bp, 17 predicted proteins | sample BioPla1DNA2_FD_26588 | JGI IMG/M metagenome (IMG submission 26588) | reverse complement strand
GCCAAGGCCGGATTTGTATCAATGGGCTTCCATGCATTTTGGTAAATGATCTTTTCAAGGATCAGACCCCCTTGACAAAGGGGCATTACATATCAGTATTACATCAATTCTTAGGCTTGTATGTGTACCTTGCTATAAGGCGAGGCATATTATCGTACATACCATAGGCATCTGCATATATATTATAGCGTTTTCCAAGCTCCCATTTGGTTTTAGTTTGGTTTTCAAGAAGCACAGGGAGCTTGTTTGCTGTCTTTCCGTCGGACACATCAAACACCATCAGCTGCGGCTGCTCTGAAATAATTTCTATAGCTTCACCCGTCATAACATATACCTGCGTTTTTTCAACCCTTTTTTGTAAGTTAGCAAGCAAATCCTGATAGCCAAAACCGTCATTTATAGCCCACGCCCTTGTGGTATATGTATTGGGGTTTGGCAGAAAGTATACATTGTACTCTATTATGGTGGAATTTTTACCGGGATAATCCGCCTGAATACGAACGGTATTAGTGCCGTAGTGTTCAAATAGAGCATCGAAATTGAACTTGCCCATTGTGCTTAGTTCTGATGTATCAAGCTTCCTATGTGGGCTAAGCACGGTTATGGTTGCACCCGCCCTTGTAGTGCCGAAAATAGGCATACGCTCCTTGCTGCTTTCATCGTCCAAGGTAGGGTCTAGTTCAAGCGGAATATCCTGCACAGCCCTATATATTATAAGGTTTACAGTGTTCATTCGGTAGTATTGGCTGCGTACGGTTATTTCTATAAAATTTTCTCCTATCGGAGTTATAGGAGCGTTGTAAGAAATAAACCCATCCTGAGTGTTTACAAATGAAGAATAATCCTTGCCATTTATGTATACTTGACTGTTAGTCATAACCTGAAATTCTATCTTGTATGTCTGCATACTGGTTTCTATATACTTTGCAGTGGGGCTTATTAGCAGCAGCGGGCTTTGCGGAATATTTATATTATATTGTATCAAAGGTAGCGCCACCTGTTCGCCAGTTTCAGAGCGTATATAGGGCGTTAATGTAACCTCCATAGTTTCAGGGAGCCAGGTGCTTTTATCGCTCGGGTTTTCCTCTATAAGCTCATACCATGTATAATCCTGAACTTGGAAGCTTGCGTAGCCGCCAATTACCATAAAGCTTTTCCTAAGCTCCTTAATATATATCTGCGCGCCTTCCTCGCCTGGTATGCGTATTGTATGCGCGGCGGCATCGTTTAATATAGAGGCGATAATTTCCGGCATCATTTCTTCCGGGATTACATTTCTATCCAACACCAATGGCTTAAATAAAAAAAAGTAACCCGCCACCAATATACCAGATATAAAGAATATAACCGCAAGTATAGGAAGTATGCGCCTTATGCCGAAAGACCTTCTAAAATGCTTTTTAGGCAGCTTAAAATCCGAAGTGTTGTAGCCTCCTCTATATATATCACTTGTAGAGCCATAACGTGTAGGATTTTCTATAAAATCATCATATTCTATTGTGCCATACATTGCGCTATTATCATAAGCCGAGCCATGCGCGCCGCTAATTGGCGCATAGCCAAGCTTAGCGCTGGATTCCCTCAGCTGCCTTTGCCTTTCTTCTCCCCTTCTTTTGCGCTCGTGGTAGCTCCTCATTTCAAGGGCTAGCTGGTCTTTAGGGTCTTGCCTTGGGCTTTCGTTGCCAAAATCATCTATACGGTATTGTATGGGCAGCTCTTCCTGAGTCCTTTGAAACTTTTCCTCAAGCTCATCAATAGGGAGTGATGTTTTATACCCATCATCCCTAACTAGCGCAGTTCCACACTTAAAACAGCGCGGAAGAGAGGCTCTGTTCCATTGTCCGCAATTCGGGCATTTCAAGCCTTGTCATCCCCCATCTTAAGCACTGCAATAAAGGCTTCGCTAGGCAGCTCCACAGATCCGAACTGGCGCATACGCTTTTTACCTTCCTTCTGCTTTTCAAGCAGTTTCTTTTTACGGCTTATATCCCCTCCGTAGCACTTGCTAAGAACGTCCTTACGCAGCGCTTTTACGGTTTCCCTAGCGATAATTTTACCGCCTATAGCCGCCTGTATGGGTATTTCAAACTGTTGTCTGGGTATTACATCCTTAAGTTTTTCGCATATTGAGCGCCCTCTGTTATATGCCTTGTCCTTATGCGCTATCATTGTAAAGGCATCGCATATATCGCCATTTAGCAATATATCAAGCTTTACAAGCTCACTATCCCTATAGCCCGTGAGCTCATAGTCTAGGGAAGCGTAGCCGCGGCTGCGTGATTTTAATGTATCAAAAAAGTCATAAATTACTTCGTTTAGAGGTAAGTCGTAGTTAAGCCGTACCCTTTCACCCTCGTATTGCATATCCTTAAACACGCCTCTCTTTTCCTGGCAAAGGTCCATAAGCGTACCTACAAATTCCTGCGGGGTATATATGGTTGCAAATACAAAGGGCTCTCTCATAAGCTCTATGTTATTAGGCGGGGGCAGGTGTCCAGGGTTGTCTATATGTAACGTTTCGCCGTCGCTGGTCAACACCTCGTATATGACATTCGGAACGGTGGTTATTATGCCAAGGTCAAACTCCCGCTCCACGCGCTCCTGAATAATTTCCATATGCAATAGCCCTAAGAAACCGCACCTAAAGCCATAACCAAGCGCCGCGCTTGTTTCAGGCTCAAATATTAAAGATGCATCGTTCATCTGAAGTTTTGATAGGGCATCCTGAAGGGCGGAATAGTCCGCGCCATCAGCAGGGTATATTCCGCAATATACCATGGGGGTTACCTGTTTATAACCGGGAAGGGGTTCATCTGCGGGGTTATCACCATCGGTTATGGTATCACCAACCTTTATATCTCTAACCTGTTTTATGGAAGCCGCAACATAGCCCACATCACCGGGCAATAGCGCATCTCTCTCGCTGTAACCGTTGGACAGAAAACCCGTTTCTACCACCTCAAAATCCGCTCCCGTTTGCATCATGCGGATTGGCATACCCTTTCTAAGGCTTCCGTCCATAATACGCACAAAACATATAGCTCCGCGGTAGTTATCGTATGTGGCATCAAACACAAGCGCCTTAAGCGGGGCTTTTTTATCCCCTGAAGGCGGAGGCACTCTTTTTACTATAAGCTCCAGCACATCTTCAATGCCCGTACCTACCTTTGCGGATATAAGCGGCGCTTCACTTGCGTCTATTCCTATTACTTCTTCAATTTGTTTGGCTACTGCTTCGGGCTCCGCGCTTGGTAGGTCTACCTTATTTATTACAGGAATAATTTCTAAATCGTGGTCAAGCGCTAGGTACACATTTGCAAGCGTCTGCGCTTCAACGCCTTGGGTAGCATCTACTACAAGTATAGCGCCCTCGCACGCTGCAAGCGCGCGGGAAACTTCGTAGGTAAAGTCAACATGCCCGGGAGTATCTATTAGATTAAGCATATATATTTTACCGTCTTTTGCCTTATATTTCATATTGACGGCCTTGGACTTTATGGTTATACCTCTCTCACGCTCAAGCTCCATGGAATCCAGCACTTGGCTAACCATTTCCCTTTGCTCATACACGCCTGTCTTTTCAAGTATTCTATCAGCAAGCGTGCTCTTGCCATGGTCTATATGTGCTATAATACAGAAATTGCGTATGTGTTCCAAACGTTCTTTCATCTTTCCTCCGATTTTTCCCAGTTTATTTGCATTTGTTCGTTTAATAGGTCTATATTTCCACAGCCCATGGTGAGTACTAAATTCCCCTCCCTGCCATGCTTTAACAAAAATCGCTCAGTATCGTCAAAGCTTGGGGTAAGGTAGGCTTCAATGCCGTTTTTAAGCATACCATCAACCAGCATTTGGCTGTTTATATTGCCGGGATCTACTTCCCTTGCGCCGTATATGTCTGTAACAAGCGTAATATCGGCATCTTTAGTACAGGTCAAATAATCATCAAACATATTAATTACCCTGCTATATGTATGTGGCTGCATCACTGCTATCACCCGCCTGTTTTGAAGCTTGGCAACGCTTATAGCCGCCTGCATTTCAGCGGGGTTGTGCCCATAATCGTGGTACAGGTGCATACCCTTAACTTCGCCTGTAAATTCAAAGCGCCTATGCACACCTTTAAATTCGGCAAGCGCCTTGCTTGCAATGGATAAATCCACTCCTAAATAATGCGCGCAGGCTAAAGCTGCCAGTGCGTGCAATACATTAAAATCCCCGCCTATTATGAGGCTAACATCAGCCATTTCTTCACCCTTGTAAACCGCGGTAAAGCTTGGGCTGCCTTTTTCATCATGGATGAGGTTTTTGACAGTCCAATCGCCAATATCCATACCGAAAGTAATGCATTTTCGCTGCACTCTTCCACAAAGGCGCATAACTCTCTCATCCTCAGCAAAGGCTATAATAGCTCCATCTTGCGGTAATAGTGAGAGGAAATCATAAAAGGCATTTTCGAGACCATCCATATTACCAAAGCAATCCATATGGTCTTCCTCTATGTTGAGCACTAGAGCAATACTGGGTGACATCTGTAAAAAAGAGCGGTTAAATTCGCAGGCTTCAGCCAGAAAAATATCCTTACCGCCCACCCTTGTTGAGCCGCCTATGCTGTCCATCCTGCCGCCAACATGTATGGTGGGGTTGAGTTTAGATTCTATAAGTATTTGAGCCAGCATAGCGCAGGTGGTTGTTTTGCCATGCGTTCCGCTAACGCATATGCGCTTATCAAATCCCCTCATAAGCTGCCCTAACAGCACAGCCCTTTCCATCTGGGGGATATTGAGCTTATAAGCCTCTTTGCGCTCTATGTCTGTTTCGCTTATAGCGGCGGAATATATTACAACATCAGCTTTCTTAACCATATCAGGGTAATGCCCTGCTCTAGCGTCTATCCCCATATTGCGTAAGTTTTCAAGCGCATGGCTTTCGCTTGAATCAGAACCGGATACATTATAGCCTTGCTTTTTAAGCATCTCGGCAAGACCGGACATGCTGCTCCCGCCTATGCCTATCATATGCACTTGTCCGCCTAAATAATCGCCGATATCAACCGACATAGTTTCCCTCCCATACAAAAGTAAAAAACCCCTTATATTATACGGAACTTAATAAGCTTTCGCAACTTCGCATTTTGCAATATACTAAAAATCTCAAAGCGATTAGATTTTTTGAGCCGCTTTGAGAAATTATATAGCTTTTTGGCAATATCTATTTATGCCCTACCTGAAAGTATATTGAGGTTTTTAAGTTTACCTGATAGTTCTTCAGTTATTTGACCTTTTTCAAGGCGCCAACGCCAATTTAGACCGCCTATAGTGCTTGGTATATTCATGCGCGTTGTGTCGGGAAGCCCAAGTATATCCTGCATGGGAAGTACGCATGTATCGGCTATGCTGTTCATAGCGTTTTCGCACATTGCCTCTGAAAAGCTCTGATCTTTCCGCCTTGACAGTACCTTATTTGCAAGCTCCCTTTGAGCTTTGCTTGCGGAATCATACCAGCCTTCAGATGTGCTGTTATCATGCGTACCCGTATATACTACATAGTTTTCCTCATAGTTTTGGGGCAGGTGCGTATCATGAGGGTTGCCGGTGAATGCAAATGACAGCACTTTCATGCCGGGGTAGCCGCAGTATGAGAGCAAGCTTTTTACAGCATCATTTACAGCGCCAAGGTCCTCAGCCACTATTTTAAGCTCAGGCAGCTCTTTTAGCACCTCTTTAAAGAAGGATTTTCCGGGACCCCTCTTCCATTTGCCGTTTTTGGCAGTTTTATCCTTTGCGGGTATTGAATAATAGTTAGCAAAGCCGATAAAATGGTCAACGCGAACTATATCGTATATCTTACCCATAGCGGCAAGGCGCTTTAGCCACCATTTATATCCACTCTTTTTAAGGGAAGTCCAATCATACAGCGGGTTTCCCCAGCGCTGACCATCGCTTGAAAAATAATCCGGCGGCACACCCGCAATATGCGTTGGGCGGCGCTCCTTATCAAGCTGAAACACATCGGGGTTCGCCCATACATCGGCAGAATCCTCAGCTACATATATAGGCATATCTCCAAACAAACTTATACCCTTTTCATTTGCGTACTTTTTAAGCGCAAACCACTGCTTAAAAAACAGATATTGTATAAATATATAGTAATTTATACTATCTTCAAGCAGCGTTTCATAGTGTTTAATAGCTTCTCTTTTGCGCATGCGTATATCTTCATTGGGCCATTGCATTAGTGAAATCATCCCAAAATGCTCTTTTACAGCAGAAAACAGGGCGTAATTCTTTACCCAAGAATTATTGCGTACAAATGTATTTATTTTGCTTGTTAATTTACCCTTGGATTTTTGATATATTTCTTTAAGCTGACGGTTTTTAGTTTCAACAACCTCTCCATAGTTTACACTTGAAGGCTTCTTATCCTTAGGAAAAGAAATTTCATCTATAAGCCCTTCTTCAACAAGCATAGGCAGGTCTATCAATAATGGATTTCCCGCAAATGTGCTTACGCTTTGATAGGGCGAATCGCCAAAACCGGTGGGCGATATAGGCAATACCTGCCATATACGCATACCGGAATCGTGCAGAAAATCCACAAATTTATAGGCTTCCTTACCTAAGGTGCCTATGCCTCCCTCAGAAGGCAATGAAGTAATGTGTAGTAAAATACCGCTTCTTCGCATAAAATACCCCTTAATTAAAAATACAGGAAGAAAAGGCGGGCATTAGCAGCGTATCGCCGACAACTTCAGGCGCGCCCTCTCCCAAATCAAACGAAAATAATAGTTCACCGCTCCAACAAATAGGTTCTTCAATAGGCTCTGCGCTTAAATTATGCAATACTGTTAGCCTATTCTCGTCATCATAAACATTCCACGCGGCAATGGAATTACTTTTAACATCTACTGCTTCTATATTACCATGATAAAATGCAGAACACTCAGTCCTTGCGCTTAATAGCTCCCTATAGAAATTGAGCAGTGAAGCCTCATCCCCCTCTTGTTCTAGTACTCCTTGCTTTAGTTTCTGTTTCTGGTCTGCATCAGAGGGAGCTAGGCACAAACCATCACCCTTAGCATTCCAAAGCATAGGCAGGCGTTTGTTTTCATCCTTGCCTGAGCCAGTCATGCCTATTTCCTCGCCATAGTATATGAAAGGAACTCCGGGAAGCGTTAGATATAGCGCCGCAGCCTGCTTAAGCTTTTGTATATCCCTTCTTAGTATACCCGCTATCCTGCCTGTATCGTGGTTGCCTAGAAACACAGCGTTTTGCACGGGCTCATCTAAGGCTTGCAGGCTGGAATAATGCTTTTCTAGGTGTGTACTCAAGGCTTTTCCGTCTCCGCTACGCAGAAACTCGGCTATTATACCCGAAGAACCGTGAATTGCAAAGTCAAACAGACTATTTATTCCGCTGTTATAAAGGCGCATAATAGTAGTAGTATCACTCCAAGCTTCGCCAACTATATAAGTGTTTTGATTATGTTCTTTTATTCCGCTAACTAGCCAGCTGAGGAACTCTTCGTTTTTTGCGCTGTTTTGCTCATAATAATGTATTACCGCATCAAGCCTAAAGCCTTTTACGCCTAAGTCCATCCAAAATTTGGCAATGTCCATAAGCTCATGCCTTACATTTTCGTTATCTAAATTAAAATCAGGCATATGAGGACCGAATACACCAAGATAATACCAGCCATCAGCGCCTTCAACACTGTGCTGACCGCTTCCGTATGTAAAATTATAGTATTCTACATAGGGGTTGTGTTCCCTGCAGAGCGGTTTACTTGTGCAGCTTTCCGAGCCACAGGGTTCTATAACAAGGCTTTCACAGGCAGATACAAACCAAGGATGTTCACTTGAGCTATGATTTACCACAACATCCAGTATCAAAGCTATGCCTGCGCTATCCAACTCAGATATTAGCTTTTTAAAATCTTCTATACTGCCGTATTCTTTTCTTATAGCCTTATAATCGGTTACATCGTAGCCGTGGTACGAGGGCGAAGGGTGTATAGGGGTAAGCCATAAACCCTTTATGTATAGGGATTGCAAATAGGGGATTTTTTCTTTTATTCCGCCTAAATCCCCAATGCTATCCCCGTTTGAATCCATAAAAGAGGGAACAAACACCTCATATACAGCGCCTTCCATAGCAAAGCTAGAGAACGGAAATGACATCACAAGCAATAGGCAAATAATTCTGCCGAGTATTCTCATCCTTTTACTGCGCCCCCAACAACGCCTGCCACATAAAACTTTTGAATTTTAATGAAAAGCAGTGTTATAGGTATGGCTACCAATACCGCGCCTGCACAGAAGCGGGTGAAATAATCGTATATATGCTCCCTTTCAAGCATACGGTATAAACCAAGGGCGACTGTATAGTTTTGATAATCGTCTTTCATGATAACCGATACGAATATAAAGTCCACCCAAGGGGCTATGAATGCAGTTATCGCGGTATATACAACTATGGGCTTAGATGAAGGCAGTATAATCTTTCTAAAAATAGTGCTCTTGCTTGCCCCGTCAAGAGTTGCGGCTTCGTCCAGAGATTTTGGAATGGTATCAAAAAATCCTTTTGCTATAAGGTAATTTAGCACTCCCCCACCAGTATATACAAGCACAAGTGAAATTAGTGATTTTGCAAGCCCTATCGCTTTTAGTATATGGTATACGGCTATCATACTCATAAAGCCCGGAAACATGCCAAGTATTAGTCCTATATTCATAAAGGTTTTTCTTGAAGGAAAGCGCAGGCGGCTGAATGTATAGGCAAGCATTAGCACCATAGAGGTTGTAAGTATACATGTAAATATAGCCACTACTAGCGTATTCATATACCACCTTGGGAAGTTAAACTGCTGCGTTTCTGTAAACAAACGGCTGAAGTTATCCATAGTATAGCCCTTTGGCAGTAGATATGGTGTATATGCGCCTGCCTCCTGCCTGAATGATGTTATAACAAGCCAGAATATAGGCAGCAGCCATACAGATGCCATTATTGAAAGCGCCACATATTCAACAGGTTCATGCATAGCTTTAAGAGTAATAACAATGGCTATAAAACTTATTATCATATTGCCCCATAGACCATATGATAGATGGCTTATTTTGAATGTTCTAATACTTATACCGCTTGCAGTAATCAATTCCTTTGCTGTAAGCATACATACAACAGCTGAAATTGTACCTGCAGCAAAGAGAAGAGCCTGTAATATTAGCATTTTTTTATTAGGCTTTAGCGCTGTTAAAATGCTTAGTAAAAGTGATACTGCCGCAAGTATTGCAGGAAGCTTAATACTAAGTAATCTAGCATCGCTATTTAAAAGTTTAATAGCATTATAACCTAAAGCTCCCTCTCCAACATCAATATACACCCAAGGCAAAAGGAGGCTTAAGCACATGATTAGCGCGATCATAGGCAGCATACGCACAAGCGGTAGGCGTAGACTTTTGTTTTTTCTCATTGGAACTCCTCCTCTCTTTTAACGGAGCCTGACATGTTATACACTACAAGCGATAATGAAGCGCATATTACAAATACGAATATGCCTATAGTGGAAGCCAGAGAATAGTTTTGTTTATCCACAGTTAATTTATATAGCCAAGTTACAAGTAAATCCGTTTTGCCGGCTTGGTAGTAGTCCGTTACAAGAGGTCCTCCCTTTGTAAGCAGGTAAATTACATTAAAGTTATTTATATTGCCTACAAATGATGTAATAAGATACGGCGTTGTAACGAAAAGCATATATGGAAGCGTTATAGAAAAGAACATACGCGCAGGCGAAGCGCCGTCTATTGAAGCGCTTTCATATAAATCCGCCGGTATATTCATTAATATTCCTGATGTAATAAGCATAGTATAGGGTATGCCAACCCATATATTTACTATAATAACCGTTATGCGTGCATAGGTAATATCTGTAAGGAAGGGGATATTGCTCTCTATAAAGCCCCATTTTTGCAGCAACATATTAAGCGGTCCTTGGTCGTGCAGTATTTGGCTCATAAGCATTAAGCTTACAAACTGGGGTACTGCTATTGTGATAACAAAAATCGTGCGCCACATCTTCTTAAGGCGTACGCCCTTTTTGTTTATCATTATTGCAAGTATCATACCGAAAAAGTAGTTGGTAAATGTTGCAAACACTGCCCATATAAGCGTCCAGCCTAGTATTTTACCAAAAGTATTTGAGATTAAAGGGTCACTCCAGAAAACATCTGTAAAGTTCTTAAACCCAACCCATGTAAATAGCTTCCCCGGCGGCTGGTGATTAGCGTCGAAATTGGTAAAAGCTATTAGTATCATGAATATAATAGGCAATATTGTAAAGGCTACAATCATTAGGCTTGGCACTGTGAGCATAGTGATATGGAACCTTTCATTTAGCAGGGTTTTTATTTCCGCCTTAAATGTCGGCTGCGGTTTGCCTAGCTTCTCGTACTGCTGAGCCTTATAACAGGACCTTATATTCGCGCGCCATATAAATATAAAGGCGATAATAAGCAATATGCTCATAACGCTGAAAAGCAGTATAAGCATAGAGTTATCTCCAGGGGTACGCACGAATATTTGCCTTGCTTCGCTCCATTCCCTACGCATAGCTTCTGTACCCAAGGTAGAAAGCTTGCTTAAATATTGGTTAGCAAAGCCTAGCATATATGCAATAAACGCAACCTGAATAATTAAATATAACAGACCTTTTATATATTGCTTGCGCTTAATGCAGCCAAAACCCATTATAAGAAAAGAACTTCTTGTGGCAAAATCCCCCCGCTTAAATATATTAATAATTTCTCTTATACCCGCAAAGCTCTGTCTATCTCTGCCTGCGGGAATGAGCTTAGGCATAGCTCTCCCCCCTTAATTAAGTAAAAATTAGGAACAGCCCACAAGAGCTGTTCCCCATAATAAAATTTAAATTAATTTGTTATAGCTGCTACCATTTCATCAAGAAGGGTTTTTACATCCTTGCTATAGTCTTTTGCTTCCATAGTTGTACCAAAGGCTTCGGCAGGAGACCAGTAGTTGCCAAGTACATCCTTTTGTGAAACTGCGTACTTAGACTGTTCTGCAAGTGCGGAAAGTGCAATATCCGCCTTTACTTCTTCATTTTCTATAACTTTTACATTAGATGGACCGATTGAGCGCATCTGGAAGCGTTTGAGCTGGTTCTCTTCGTTTGTGAGCCAGTCTGCAAGCGCCATAGCTTCTTCGGGGAATTCGGTCATGGTGTTTACGCCCATAAGCTTAAAGCCCGCAAATGACGCCATCTGTACTTGTTCACCAGCGCAGGTAAATGTGGGTAGCTTGGTTGCGGCATAGTTTTCGCCTAGTTTTTCCTTTATTGCTTCAGCGTTCCATGTGCCTGATACACCAGCTGCTATGGTGGTTCCAATGCCGCCTGTTAGAATGCTGTCATCACCGGTTAGGAAGGCATCATGTGCGGTAAAAGCCTTTATGGCTTCGCCAGCCGCTACGCCTGCTTCATTGTTAAAATCGCATGTTTGTTTGCCGTTTTCATCTAGCCCAAGCTCTCCACCTGCGCCAATAAAGAATGATGCAATGTACCAACCGTTTGAAACGTCCATGAACATTTTCTTGTCGGCAGCACTGCAAGCTTCCAGTATACCATCAAGAGTTTTTACCTGTTCTTCTGAGATAACAGACTTATCATAGTATAGGAAATAGCCGTTATCCGCAGTTATGGGATATGCATACAGATGACCATCTGATGAAGCGGCTTCTATGGCGCTTGGTACGTTAGCTTCTACAATAGCGTCCTTATTGATGGTTACTTCGTAGAGGGCGTCCGCATTGAGCAAATCGTATAACTGGTCGTTCGCAAATGCAAATACATCGGCTGCTTCTTCCGGGTCTTCAAGACATTTGGTTTTTGCATCGCCTTCGCCTACAACGCCAAAGCTGACATCGTATTCCTTATCAGGATTGGCGGCTTTAAAAGCTTCAACCATTTCTTGGAGCATTGCTTGGTCGTCCTGTGATCCCCATACTTTGAGCGCAACAGTTTCTGCAAGCGCTGAACCCGCTGATAAAAGCATACCCAGCACTAGCATTAGGGATAGTAGTTTCTTCATGTTATACCTCCTAAAATATCAATCGGTTATCCGAATGATTTTTTTGGGAACCGGAAACGATTCCGGAACCGTTTTCATATAATATGAGTATAACTAATCTATTCCCCTTTGTCAATGCTTTTGAGAAATTATTTTCCGTATATTACATTTTATATTATGCTTTTTATCTGTACCACAATTATGAATGTACTACGCTTTTTTCGCTTGTAATTATAGGAAGGCTGCTTACTTGCAGCAGCTCCTTAGCCTTATCAGCCTTTGGAAGCACAAGCTCTATGCGCGTACCAAAGCCTTCTCTTGATAGCACATTGAAATATCCGTTATGCCTTTCAACTATCCATTTAGCTATTGAAAGCCCAAGACCTGTGCCGCCGCTGTTGCGAGTGCGAGCAGGGTCAGACCTGAAAAACCTGTCAAAGATATGGGGTATATCCTCCGCCGCCATGCCAACGCCACTATCCTGCACGCATACACAGGGTTCTTCATCATCGTTTATAAAGGCACGAAACACTATATTTGTTCCTTTAGCGGAGTATTTAATTGCGTTATCCGTAAGTATTCGCAGCGCCTGCTTTAGCAAATCAGGGTCTGCGTATGCGGGGGTTGGTTCATCCGCCTGCAAAACCCAGTTATGCTCACTTTCTATCATCTCGTATTCATCATGCACTTCTTTTACAAGCGCGGATAAATCTACATCCTTTGCGGATAGCTGGTTGCGCCCCGCATCGCCCCTTGCTAAAAACAAAAGCTGTTCTACCATTTTTTGCATATGCTTAGCCTCTGTGCGTATGGCGTTTATGCTCTCTTCAAGAACCTTTTCATCTTCCGCTCCCCATCTGGCTAGCATATCCGCATAGCCCTGTATTACTGAAATAGGCGTTCTTAATTCGTGAGAAACATCGGATACAAACCTATTCTGCTGGCGGTAGCTGTTGTGCAGACGGGTTAATAGGTTGTTCACCGCGTTTTCAAGCCCTTGCAGCTCCCTATCGCCTATATGTATACGGTCCTCCGGCGCTTCGGGGCTTATAGCGGCTATGGCGTTTTCAAGGTCATGATATCTTTGTTCATCAAACTGCACTTGGCTTAATTGCTCCGCAGTTTGAGACATCTGTTCAAGCGGCATTAGCAGCCTATCAGTCTTTTTGCTGCCTGTAAATATTGCGGTTATAAGCATAAACGCTTCAACTATAAGAAGTGAATACATTATCCTATACATGGATTGCAGGAATATACCCGCATTTGCGCTGAATGTTTCGCCACCGTATTCAAATGTATATATTACTGAGCTAAAGCTCTCTATATTATTAGTTAAGCCCTCAGTCTGTACATCGCGGATTAGTTTGATAGTCCAATCGCTGCCGAGAGTGTTTTTTTCTACCGAGTAACACCAGAATATAACGGCTAACAATATTATAAGTACGTCAAGCTTAAGCATGGTTTTAAACATACTCCATACATGGCTGGCGTTTATCCGCCTTGCTATGGATGTAGCCCTGCGGTTTTCAGGCATTTTCATCCTCCAGTTTTAGAGTGTAGCCCACCCCTCTTATAGTATGGATAAACTTAGTTTTAAACCTATCATCTATTTTAGAGCGCAGATAGCGTATGTACACATCTACTAAATTTGTTTCACCCATAAAATCATAGCCCCATACCCTTTCCATTAGTATATCCCTTGATAATACTATGGACTGGTTTTCAAGCAGCGTTTGAAGGAGAGAAAACTCCCTTCCCGTAAGCTCTATATTTTCTCCTTTATAGCTTACTGTATGCCTTGCAATATCCATAACCAAATCTCCACAGCTAAGAAGCGGCATTGCATTTGTCTGCCTTTTCCTAAGGGCAAGGCGTATTCTCGCGAGCAGTTCCTCTATAGAAAAGGGTTTGGTTATATAGTCATCAGCTCCGGCATCAAGCCCTGTAACCTTATCCATAACAGCATCCCTTGCTGTAAGCAGTATTACGGGTACTTGGCTTGTCTTTCTGAGCCTTCTTAATACCTCCATACCGTTTAGTTTTGGCAGCATAATATCAAGCAGTATTAAGTCATACTCATTTTCCTCTGCCATTTCAAGGCCTTCTCTTCCATCTACTGCCTTATCTACTTCATAACCTTCGTGGGTTAGTTCTAGCTCTACAAATCGCGCAATTTTTTCTTCATCTTCAACTATGAGTATTTTAGACATATACTACCTCAATTATTATCGCTGTTATCATTGCCGTATTTGATGTTTTCAACCACATCCGCCGCCTTATCCATCCAAGCGTTTACATTTTTACCTTGGTCCTCATCGCCATGCACTTTATAGCGCACGCCAAAGAACATAGCTACTATAAGAAGTATTACCGATATGGGAAAGAACACCACAAGCAGTACCACAAGCGCGGTAACCGGTATTTCCACTATCTTTTTTTTGCCGTAGAACAGCTGAAACATGGTTTTATTGCCTTTGTCTATAAGGCTTCGTATAAACATCCATATGCGCTCTATATAGCCCTTTGCCTGCTCCTTGTCTGACATGTGCTTGCGCCTTACAGGCTCCCTTTGCTTTGTAGTGTAGCTTGCATCGCCTTCCCTCTTGGCGTTGCCTCGGCTCTCTAAATAAACGAGTGCATCTAGCAGATCCCAGTCGTTTACTTCTAGAGCCGCCTTTGCCTCCTCATAGCTTACATTAGTTCTTTCTCTTAGTTTTTCTACTAATTCAAAATGATCCATAATTACCTCCTAAACGGGCTCTATTCCCGCAACATTATATTACAACAACAAGATTAAATGCATTTATTAGTAACATTAGAATTTCATTAATGCATAGGTAATTGTAGCAACAAACCGCCAAGCTGCGCAAACTTTTTTTAAAATGTTTGCATTTATGTTGGATTTTATGCTATAATTGCCCGCGTTATGACGGACGGTCCGCTGCACAAGATGCAAGAACGTCTATGAAAGAAGGAGTGGAAACCCCATGAGTGAAATTATTCGCTCCATAGAGCGAAAGCAGTTGCGCGAGGACAGGCCGGATTTTGGCATCGGCGATACCGTGCGCGTGTTTGTAAAAGTTGTTGAAGGTAGCCGCGAGCGCCTACAGGCCTTTGAAGGCGTTGTAATCGCAAGGCGCAACGGTTCTGTTAGGGAAACCTTTACCGTAAGGCGCGTTTCTTACGGCATAGGTGTTGAGCGTACTTTCCCCCTACATTCCCCAAGGGTAGACCGTATTGAAATCGTCCGCAAGGGCAAGGTGCGTAGAGCTAAGCTATACTACCTGCGCGGTCTACAAGGCAAGGCTGCCCGCATAAAGGACGGCTCTGGATTCAGAAAATAAAAAAGCATTCCGCCATAAGGCGGGCTTTTTTATATGGAGGTATTTTGCGAAAAAACATTAGCCTAACGGCTCCATCTTCAAGCTTTGTGCATTGCTCGCTATCGCCTTGGTGCCTTAAGGCGGGGCTTGAAAAATTTAGCAAATATAAGCATAACATAGATGTTATATCCGCAACAGTAAATGAGGATTTGAATACCGTTGCTAAGCGCATAATAGACACCAGCCCCGATATACTTGGTATATGCTGCTATATATGGAATATTGCGTTTTTAAGAGAGCTTTTGCCTATGCTTAAAGCCGCCCTGCCAAACTGCATATTTGTCGCAGGCGGGCCTGAGCTTTTAAGCGACGACGCATTTGATAGGTTGCCCGAAGCAGACTATATAATACTTGGAGAGGGTGAAATCCCCTTTGCAAAGCTTGTAGATATGCTTATAGAAAATAAAACCCCCGATAATATAGACGGAGTAATGGTTAAAGGCGCAAGCCATGTAGATACATATTACCACTATGATATACCCGTTATGCCATACGATGAAAGCTATTTTAAACAGCTCAAAGGCAGGATAAGCTATATAGAGAGCAGCCGCGGCTGTCCCTTCTCCTGCACTTTTTGCCTTTCAGGCAGACGCGAAAAGGTGCGCTACCTGCCTATGGAAGATACTAAGAAGCGTATACTTATGCTCGCAAACGGCGGCTCAAAGACTATTAAATTCGTAGACCGTACATTCAACGCCAATAAAAAGAGAGCTAAAGAAATAATAAGTTTCATAATGGATAAGCATAAAAACGGAGAAATACCGCAAGATATCTGTTTCCACTTTGAAATGGCTGGCGACCTTATAGATAACGGAATAGTAGAACTTTTCAGCCAATCCCCCGAAGGGCTATTTCAGATTGAAGTTGGTATACAGTCGCTAAATGAAGCTACGCTTGAAGCAATACAGAGAAAAACTGATGTAGAGAAAATTAAAACTCAGCTTGAAAAAATTATTTCTCTTGACACCGTGCGTGTACATGTTGATTTAATCGCCGGTCTCCCCTTGGAAACTTTAGACAGCTTTATAGATGCCTTTAACAAGGTATTTGCTATTAAGCCGCATATTTTACAGCTAGGTTTTCTTAAAATATTGTATGGCAGCAAGATGCGAAGCCAAACAGAAGAATTTGGTATAATTTATAATGAGCAGCCGCCATATGAAGTTATATCAACAAAGCATATGAGCAAGAAGGATATGCTTATATTAAAGCGCGCTGAAAGAGCGCTTGAGCTGCTATACAACCGCAGGCGTTTTGTTAATACCATGCAGCTATTAGCTGGTAAGATGCCCGCATTTGATTTGTTTCTTGCGCTTGGAGATGTAATACTTGCAAAAGAAAAAGAAAAAAACTCTCCCCTTTCTTTGGAAGAGCTAACAGAAGCCGTATACAGCTATCTTATAGATAAAATGCCTGAGTACGCCACAGAAATAAAAAGCGCAATGCTTTACGACAGGTTATCCAGCACTGCAACTTCTTTTATACCCCACTGCCTTAGAAGCGAAAGCCACTTGTACAACAAGCTTAAGGATATAATAAATAAAAAATATCCTAAGGAAAAAAACATACACAGAGCTATAGCTGTTACAGGGAATGACGATAAGGCTAAGGTTTTTTGGGCGGATTACTCTAATAAACACCCCGTAACTGAGCATTACAAAGTAAATTGTGTATATGTTAAAGAGCTGCTCACAGATTAGGCGGGGTTGACAGGAGCTATAATGCCAAATAGAATTATACCGTTTTGATAGGAGGTAATTATGGAGATAAAACTAATCGCGCTAGATATGGACGGAACGCTGCTTAATAGCAATGTTGAAATAACCCAATTTACTAAAGATACCATAAAAAAGGCACAAGAAAGTGGAATACATGTAGCAATATGCACAGGAAGATTCCCCGAAAATGTGCACATAATACTCGATGATATGGACATACACTGCGATGTAATATCCCTAAACGGCGCCGTGGTTGACGCTGATGGCAAGCGCATATTCAGCGCGTTTCTGCCTGAAGAAGACACAAAAAATGTATATAATATTTTAGAAGAACACGACGCTAAATACATACTGTTTAAAGACCACAAAATATACACTAGAAAACCCGATACCATATACCACGCTGAGAAGTTCTACGGGGATAGAATGCACGATGAATACGGCGTTGATTTCCTTAGAGGGGAAGAGGCAGTAAAAAACGCCATAGACGGCGGTATTTCTAAATTCTTCGTATTTGATGACGATACTGATAGTTTAGATATAGTTTATGACGTGGTAAAAACCCTGCCACAAATAGATGTTACACGCTCCGGCAGGAAGAACTTTGAAGTAATGCCCATGGGCATAAGCAAGGCAACAGGGCTTAAAAAGCTTGCTGAACACTACAATATACCCATAGAAAACACCATGGCTGTTGGCGACCACGAGAACGATTTATCCATGATAGAAGTCGCGGGTCTTAGCGTTGCCATGGCAAACGCCATAGATTTAGTTAAAAACGCTGCAGATGTAATAACCCAGTCTAACGATGACGACGGAGCTGCAAAGGCTATTATAAAATACGCGCTTAAGGGCTAGGCAAGTAATGCACGAAAGGATCGCTTAGTATATAATCCGGCGTATCGTTTATAAGGCTCTGAACGGCTTCGAGCACCGCCTCGGCGTCTTCCTCTTTTACAAGTATGCCAGCGGTAACCTGAGCGGCATATTCTTCATTTTCTAGGACAATCCTATCATCTTGATTAAAAAAATACTTAAGCCTATCCCAGTTGGGGTAGGGCACATCAAAAACCATGCGCCTGCATAGCTGCATGGTTATTATTTTCGCGCTGTCTACCGCCAAAGTACAGCCCTTGCTGTACGCGCGCACAAGCCCGCCTGCTCCAAGGAGTATACCGCCAAAATAGCGCGTTACAACAACGCAGAGGTTTACAAGGTTTTTAGCCTGAAGCACGCCCATCATGGGGAGCCCGGCAGTACCCTGCGGCTCCCCATCATCGCTGTAGCGCATAATACCCGCATTTGCGCCTATAACATAGGCGTAGCAGTTGTGGGTAGCTTGGGCGTGTTCTTTTCTTTTGCTTTCTATAAAGCTTAGCGCCTCCTCCTCCGTATCGCAGGGCATGGCATAGCCAATAAACCTGCTTTTTTGAATAATATATTCTTCCGCGGAGGAATTAAGTATCGTTATATAAGGTTTTACTGCATTATTACTCTGCAATAGTTCTTCTTGCCCCTTCTCAGTAGTACCCCGTCCGTTTTTTTAATATCGTCCTCACTTAGTCTTGCGTCTATATCGCTTACACGCTCTCCATCTACATATACAGCGCCTTGCTTTATCATCTTCCTTGCGTCGCTATTTGATGTGCACAATCCGCATAGATTTAGTATAGTGCTTAGGCGGTTATCCTCATCAAGCTGTGCGGGGGTTATTATAAAGGTTGGCACTTCATCAGACGCGCCGTCTTTTTCAAATAGAGAAGCGGAGGCTATCTGTGCTTTTTCAGCTTCCTCTTCGCCATGCACAAGTTTTGTACATTCAAAGGCTAGTACCTTTTTAGCTTCGTTTATCTCCTGACCTTCAAGCGCGGAAAGTCTCCTTACTTCATCCATAGGCAGGAATGTAAGCATGGAAAGGCATTTTTCAACATCTTCATCCGCTACATTGCGCCAGTACTGGTAGAAATCGTATGGTGAGCAAAGCTCCGCATCCAGCCATAGCGCACCCTTTTCGGTTTTGCCCATCTTAGAGCCGCTGCTTGTTAGCAGCAGGTTGAATGTACATGCAAACGCCGCTTCCTGCTCCTTTCTGCGTATTAAATCAGCGCCGGCTAGGATATTGCTCCACTGGTCATCCCCGCCCATCTGTAAGCGGCAATTATACTTGCGGAACAGCATAAGGAAATCATACGCCTGCATAATCATATAGTTAAACTCAAGGAAAGTAAGCCCGCGCTCATAGCGCTGCTTATAGCACTCCGCAGCAAGCATTCTGTTTACCGAGAACTGAGCGCCAATTTCGCGCAAAAATTCCAGATAGTTGAGTTTAGTAAGCCAATCCGCATTGTTTACCATAAGGGCTTTGCCGTTATCAAAGCTAATAAACTTTGAAAGCTGTTTTTTTATGCCTTCGGCATTTTGCTGCACGGTTTCTACGCTCATCATCTTGCGCATATCGGTTTTGCCTGAAGGGTCTCCAACCATAGCCGTACCGCCGCCCACAAGGGCTATAGGTCTATGCCCCGCCCTTTGCATATGCGCCATAGCGAGTATAGGTATAAAATGCCCAAAATGCAGGCTGTCGGCGGTAGGGTCAAAGCCTACATAAAAGGTGGTGGATTCCCTTTCAAGCTGCTTGTATAAATCTTCCTCGAATGTGGTCTGCGCTATAAAGCCTCTCTCTTTTAGTATGTCAAGTATGTGCATGGTTGTCTCCTTTAGTCGTTATCAAAGCATTCTTTTAGTATCTGCATACCTTTTTTAATGGTATCTATGTCTGAATTTGAAAAATTAAGCCTGAATGTGTTCTCATGCCCGCCCTCAGGGTGGAAGGGAGAACCCGGCACAAAGGCAACGCCCCTGTCAACCGCCTTACGGAAATACTTTTCCACATTTTCGCCTTCTTTTATTTCGGCAAATATGAACAGACCTCCAGCCGGCACAGTGTACTTTACTACTGCTTTAATTTGGGAAAGCCCATCAAGCATGGTATCCATCTGCTGCTTATATACTTCGCAGGCTTTTTCCACATTTGGCTTTAGCAAATCCCTCTTTAAAAATTCCGCAACTACAGCTTGGTTAAGCGTTGGCGTATGCACATCGGCGGACTGCTTGCATATGGTGCATTTTTTAATGAGCGCGGCATCCCCCGCCATAAAGCCAACCCTTAGCCCCGGGGATATAACCTTTGAGAAACTGCCAAGAAGCGCAACCTTGCCATTTTTATCAAATGATTTTATCGCGGGAAGGTTTTCCCCGCTATACCTTAATGAGTGGTATGGGTCATCCTCAGCAACAAGCATATTGTATTTAGCGGCAAGCTCGGCTATCGTTTTACGCCTGTCTATGCTCATGCTTATACCCGTTGGGTTTTGGAATGTGGGTATGGTATACAGCATTTTGGCGTTGTACTCTTTTATAAGCCTTTCAAGGTCTTCAATTATTATTCCCTTGTCATCGCTTTTAACGGGTATGAGGTTAGCCTCATAAATTTTAAGGCATTGCAGATTGCCTATAAACGAAGGGCTTTCAACTATTACATTATCGCCGGGGTTTAGGTATGCCTTGCATATTAAATCCATAGCCTGAGAAGAACCTGTAACTGGCAGTATTTCATCCTTGGCTACCTCGGCGCCAAACTCCTCCAGTATATACTTTTGAAGCTCTTCAACCAGCGGAGCGTAGCCTTCTGTGGGACCGTATTGCAGCATATTTTTGCCCTTGGTTTCAAGTAATTCTTGTATAATTTCAGCAACTTCTTTTTCCGGCAGGGAAAAATTGCCCGGGTTTCCGCCCGCAAATGATATCATACCGGGTTTCGCGGTAAGCTTTAACAGCTCTCTTATAGCGGAACCTGTAATCGGCTCCATGCGTTTTGCAAAAGTAAAATCGCCCATATCTTCCTCCTAAAAAGCCCCCCTTCAGATGTCTGAAGGAAGGCGTATTATCGCGGTACCACTTCCGTTTAGTGCAAAGCACCCTCATGGAAAAATTCCTGCGCTATAAGCGGCGCGCCGCCGAAGCCTTTGAATTCAGCCCCGCACTCCAAGGTGTATTCAGCTTTACCCCGCTATGCCCTTACACCACCCGGACACTCTCTTAAAGCCTAAAGTTAAGCCTAGTTCTCCCCTTCAACGCATGAAAATTATATTAAATTGCGCATATGTTGTCAAGCAAAGATATAGCAGCGCACTTAGGTATCTTTTTGGTTTTAGCATTTAGTTATCATTTCCATTTCCTAAAAAAAGTGAAACTCACCAAACAACTGCTTGAAATTTCCCCCTGCAACTGATATAATGCACTTCGTTCCTTAGGAACTATGGGGCATTAGCACAGTTGGTAGCGCGCTACATTCGCATTGTAGAGGTCAGCGGTTCGAATCCGCTATGCTCCACCAAAACCGCTTAAATCCTTTGTTTTACAATGGGTTTGGGCGTTTTTTATATGAGGTGAATTATGCTGCAGGCGCTTTTTAGGTATTAATCCTCTGCTGCCAAAGGGCGGGCTAAGGCAATATAATAACTTGTTGAAGCTATCCATTTATAATTATTCAGTGAAAATAACATGTGAAAAGTGATTGCGGGGCATTGCAGCCGCGCTCAATAGAATAAAATAAAAATTTACGCCGCTATTTAAGCCCTATATGTAAAATATATACTTTTTCGCGTGAAAACGGGTATGTAAAAAATTGCATTTTGTTATTTTTTAATATATAATATGTAGATAGTTGCAGGTGATATTTTTCACTTGACGGGAGGCTGGTGATTCGGCATCATTACTACAGATAGACAGACAGAAAATATACATGCCTGTATAGTTATCCACCTCCTCAAAGCGAAACAAGCGGCGCTCTCGTGTTTTTTTACCGTGTGGGCGTTTTGTGTTGTTATAGGGGTCATGGCTTTATGCCTGACCCCTTTCGCTTTGCTTATAAACGCTCCGTAACGCTATTAAATGTCCATTATGTTTCCTGTAATTGTTTTTCTGGGAATGCATAATGAAAGCAAATCGTATCCTGCCGCGTTGCGCACAAAGCGCCGCGAGCCCGCGCATACAGGGGCAGCGAAACAGCCGCTATATATAATAGGCAATTGAAGAAAATAAAAAGATATTAAGTAATAAACGGGAGGACAGGTTAACCATGAAAACGAAAAAAGCAATATCACTTATACTTGCGCTTTTTATAGTGTGGGCTGCGCTGCCCATTCAAAGCGCTTTTGCCTCGCCCAAAAGGTGGTACGTAGCAACAACCGGAGATGAGAGCTATAGCGGCGACAGCTGGACCTATGCCAGGTCGAATTTAATGAACGTGATGAACGAAGCTGGTACCAACGATGAAATATGGGTGGCTGAGGGAACATACAGCCCGGGTGACTTCGCAAATGATACTTTCCTTTTGGAAAAAGGCGTTAAAGTATACGGCGGTTTTTTAGGAACCGAGACGGAACTGTCCGCCCGTAACTTGACGGCGAACGAGACTATCCTTGACGGCGGCAACATTAACTTGAGTGTGGTGACAGGCGGAACGGACGCAACCCCCGACGACACACGACTTGACGGCTTTACTATAAAGGGCGGAAATGTGCCTTTTGCTTTCTTATTTGGAGGCGGGATGTACAACGATAGCTCCAGCCCGACTGTGGCGAACTGCACCTTTTCAGGCAACACGGCAAATTGGGGCGGCGGGATGTACAACACAAACAACTCCAGCCCTACGGTGGAAAACTGCACCTTTTCCGGCAACACGGCAAATTATTACGGCGGCGGGATGTACAACGAAAACAACTCCAGCCCGACTGTGGCTAACTGCACCTTTTCCGGCAACACGGCNAA
>JGI24708J26588_10000966_pt1 | contig 23084 bp, 23 predicted proteins | sample BioPla1DNA2_FD_26588 | JGI IMG/M metagenome (IMG submission 26588) | reverse complement strand
ATCGCCCAGGATGCGCACCGTCATTGGATTAGTATTGCTGCGTGAGCCCTGGTCGACTACGATTGTGCCGGTAAAGTCTGTGTACGCTCCCCGCAGCATATATGTTACAGCAGTGAGCCAGCTGTCGCTCCAAAAGTTAGGCCTTATACAGCTGGAGAGGGGATGCCTTCTACCCGTGTTATCCGTCACGGGGTTATTGCCGTTGTAAAAAAGTCCACCGCCTTCGAAAGCAACCGGGTTTAAGGGTGCCAGTAGAACTGGTTCAAACTGCTTGAAAAAGGCCAATTCCTNCTGGAGAAGCTGGTTTTCAGGAAATTGGTCTAGACACTGTAGGATCACCTTTTGTGCCGCCAAGTAATTCCCATCGAGCTCAAACGCGTCCCAAGCCACTGCGAGCGCTTCTTCCACAGCATACTGCTCTTCCTCTACCAGCAGCAACTCAAACAAATGGTGCAGCTCAGGCAGATCCAATTCGTTCTGCGCCCCCTGGACGATGGTAAACGCTGCAGCATAGTCCCCTTTTGCCGCAGCAGCCGCCACATCACCGCTTACTGCTTTAACAAACCCTATCTTAGCCAGATCGGATTTTCGCATCGCCTCTTCGAAGTTGACATCGTCCACAACAACTAACTGGTACTGCTCCACTGCAGCTGGGTAGAGCCCAGCTGCGAAGTACTCTTCCCCTAAGTCAAAGGCGTGCTGGGAAGCTCGGAGAATAGCGATCTGCTCAAAGAGTTCATCGAACACCCAGGTGTCCAAGACGCTCTGTGGCTGGTAGTTGAGAACAAACTCAAGTGTCTCTTCATAGGTTTTCTCGCGTCGATTGAACCGTTCATGGGCTCGAGCTAACTGCTCCAAATCATGTTGGTGCCAGTATTCCACAACAGCCGACAGTTCTTCCCGCAGAACCAGGTCTTCCCGCTGGGCTAAGGCATTTTCCAAGATCTGAACAGCAGTGGCGTAGTCTTTGTTTTCCACGGCCAGATCCACCTCAGCAAGGTGCATATCCCTAAACGCCTGGAGTGCCTCAGCCGCCCTCGTTTGTGCTGCTGCGTAGTTAAGATCGTCTTCCCTTACCTTAGCGTACTCGTCCAACGCCCGTAAGTAATCTCCCTGCTCAAAGAAGGAATTGCCCGCAGCGAAGGCCGCGTGGGATGCCTGGAGCTGATTCAGGTAGACGAGCAGGGGCTGGATGAAATCGAGGTCGTAATGCCCCTCTTCCTGCAGCTGCCAAAGGATCTCCTCTGCCTCTGCCAAAGTTATGAGGCGCTGGGCGAACTGTTCCACCGTCCACTCCAAGCGTTCTTCAGCCTTGGCCCTCCACTCCACCTCGTATTCTCCCCGCCGCTCCTCCAGTGCCTCGCTGTAAATGAGGGCAAGCGCTCGGTCTAAGTAAGCTAGGGCAGCCTGGTAATCGCCTGCCTCCTTCGCTTCTTCCGCTAGAGTCAGGTGATAGTTCTCAAAGGCGGTGTACGCCTCCTTCGCCAGCCTTCGGGCCTCTTCATACTGCCTATCCTCTTCAATGACCAGGCTGAACTGCTGCAGGGCAGAAAAATACTCGCCCTTCTGTTGTAGGGCCAGATCCTAGCATTGAAGTTTGCCACTGCCCCCTCGATCCGTTCCTGCAGCCCCTCAAACACTTCCGCTTCTAAGAAAATGTTACCCACTACCTTAGAATAAAAAAGCTCCTTGGCTGCGAGGTAATTGCCAGCATCAACCGCCTCCAACACCTCATTAGCCTGTCCACCAGCAGAAAAGAGCAGTAGGATTGTCATGAGGAAAAGACAAACCCGCAACTGCTTTGACAACGACGCCATAACTCGTCCTCCCTTTCGTTTTAGGGATAATAATCACGAAAGGCGGGTTTCCTCCTTAAAGCTGGAAAAGGAAATGGGGCTCGCTCTGTGCAATTATGGAGCAAGAGTGATTGACTTGGAGGAATGGAGAAATGAAAAGAAGAGTTCTTGCCTTACTCGTGTTAGTCATCGCCGGTCTGCTTCTAACCGGCTGCTTTCCCGGTGATGGAACACATACGAAGGAGAATCCGGCCGGTTTCTTTTGGGGCATTTGGCACGGTTGGGTGGCCCCGATTTCACTAGTGCTGGGATTTTTCCAGGAGAACATCCGTGTTTATGAGGTGCTCAACAGCGGCTGGTGGTACGATCTGGGCTTTTACGCAGCCATTATCAGCGGGTTTGGCAGTATCTCGCTCTTTCGCAAAAAAGGATAAGCCATCTGGCTTTCCTGATACGGCACGTTTTGAATATCAAAATGAGCTGGCTGAACTGATCTTTCAGCTCGCCTGCAGTTTTAGTCAAGGAAGTGAAGGTATGAACATCGTAATCGGCAGCCTATCCCATGAATCCAATTCCTTTAATCCCGCCCTCACCACATTGGAGGACTTTTCCCCTGTTTATGGCCATGAGATCCTATCCCGCCTAGAGGCGGGCGGACACTCTCCCCTCCACGGGATCTACCAGGTGATGCGTTCCCAGGGGGTTAATGTGCTGCCGACCATCTTTGCCCGGGCAACACCCGGTGGACTTGTCTCTTTAGAAGCCTACGAAGCTATGAAAGCTGGGCTCCTAAAGGAGCTGAGCAGGTATTCCAACATTGACGGAGTGTGCCTTCACCTCCACGGCAGTATGACGGTGGAAGGGATCGGGGATGGGGAAGGGGATCTGCTCACAGCCATCAGAGCCCAAATCGGCAATGAGATTCCCCTGGTAGCTTCACTGGACATGCACGCCACCATAACAGAAACAATGCTGGCGAAGGCAGACGCCTTCGTCGCCTTTCGTACTGCACCCCATGTTGACACGAAAGAAACAGGTGCAAAGGCTGCTCAACTTCTGTTAAATGCCCTCAAAGAGGGGTACAAGCCCACCATGTGTGCTGTAGGTCTTCCCCTTTTGGTTTCGGGGGAGCAGTCCGAAAGCGCCAAGGAGCCCATGGCTTCCCTTGTTAAACGTCTGGAGCAAACAGACGCTGAGCCAGCTGTGCTGTCTTCGTCGCTTCTTCTTGGCTTTCCTTGGGTTGACGTGAGTTTCAACCAAGGGGCGGCGCTGGTTGTAACGAGAGGTGACAGCCAATTAGCAGAAAGGTATGCCTTGGAGCTGGCAGAGGAGTTTTGGAGTAGGCTTGATCAGTTTACCTTCACCACGGAAGCCTATCCCTTTCCAGAGGCTTTAGCAGTTGCCCTAAGCCTAGGAGATGGCCCGGTCTGCATTGCGGACTGCGGCGATAACCCCGGCGCAGGAGGAAGCCAGGACATTGTGTATCCCCTCCAGGTCTGTCTGGAACAAAAACTGGACAACATCTTGTTTGGGGCAATCGCGGANAGGAGTGCTTACGAAGAGTGTTTAGGACGGGAACTCGGATCATCCTTTCCCCTGAGCTTCGGCAGGCTGACCATCCATCCCAACGCTCCGGGCATTACAGTCACTGCCACACTGAAGGCGATGGGCAAGCTGGGACAGACGCCTGCAGTGCTGATCAACACCGGAGGCATCGATGTGATTATCAGCAAGGCTAGGGTAATGATGCTCGATCCCCAAGACCTAAATGGGCTAAACGTAGATGTCATGGACTACCGCATCTTGATTCTCAAAAGCGGTTACCTGGATCCCAAGTACGAGGCTGCTGCCAGCCACGGGTTGTTAGCCTTAACGCCCGGCTTTACCAATCAGGAGTTTGCCGACCTGAACTACAAGAATGTTACCAGACCAATCTACCCGTTAGATCGATGTTTTCCCTATAANCCCCGTCAGTATTTACTCCATTCTACCTGAGAAAAAAAGGCCACTTCCCGCCGGAAGTGGCCTTGCTATTGTATCCTTTACTTAATGCCGGTGATTTCAACCAGCCAATCACCCATCACCTCTAAAGCCACAGGCGACATGGTCTCTTCGATGGAGTAATATTCATCGGGCAGGCCGGTTTGGGCCGTTTGGAACAGGTGGTTGAGATCGGGCAGCTCCACAATGGTGACGTTCTCATTGCCCGCTTCTTTCAAAGCCTGTTCAATCAACTTGAGGTTAGGATCTGCCGGTACCTGAACGTCTTTACTGCCATTGATGGCCAGTACCGGGCAGGTTACCTGCCGCAGGGTTGGCTGCGGATCATAGGTCATAAAGAACTGATACCAAGGAGAAAGCAGTTGGCTGATCTCCAGCATAACCTGTGTTTCCACATCTCCCAAGGCTGCCTTTTCTTCTTCGGAAAGGGTGGCATAGGGGGCAAGCAGGATGCTTTTCAGCTCTTCCACTGTCTGCTCCACATCTTGCACATCGCGCACTATATCAAAAATCGCGGCTTGCATCTCCAGCTGTTGGGCAATTACCGAATCCGGTACGTTACTGGCTTTGAGCAGAAGCTCTACCTGCTGCATGGTGATTTCTTCTCCGGTAGTTCCGGGTGCGGCCATGAGTACTATAAACGCCACATCGGAGCTTTGGCTGGCTGCCAAGGGGGCAATCAGGCCGCCCTCGCTGTGGCCGATCAGTCCAATACGATTGGGATCAATCTCGGGTCTAGTCTTGAGGTATTCCACGCCTGCCAGAACGTCGCGGGTAAAGTCCAAAGTTGTGGCTGAAGCAAAATCACCGCCCGATTCACCTACACCCCGATCGTCAAACCGNAGAACTGCCACGCCTCTTCTGGTGAGGTAATCGGCTAGGACTAAGAAAGGTTTGTGGCCCATAATCTCTTCGTTGCGATCCTGCGGCCCCGAACCGCTGATCAAAAGTGCAACTGGGAAAGGCCCATCTCCTTCAGGCAAAGTGAGGGTGCCCGCCAGTTCAATGCCGTCCACCTCATTTGGATACCTAACCTCGATTTCCCGGTAAGGATAGGGAGGCTGGGGTTCCTGGGGACGAGCAGGTCCGGCAGATACTTCTACGCTTTTCTCCAAAACTAAGGGAATCTGCATACCGCTCTGGGCCCAGATACCGTCTATCGCCTGGGTTACAAGATTAAAGCTGCCGGAATACACTCCCGCAATGAGGGACACATCAAATACGACGGTACCATCTTCTACTGTCACCTGGCTGACGGGTATACCAAAGGCTCCTTGTGCTGGAACATCTAGCGTCCCCTGCCAGACGCCATTTTCATCTTGACTTACGTGAAAGACCATTCCCAACTCACTGCCTGGTAGCTCTAACGAACCTGCCCAGGTTCCAGCAAGATCAAAGCCGGCGCTTTGGGCAAAGGCAAGATTGGAGACTACCAGAATTAACGCTGCTGCCAATACTACATGTAAGCTTCTTTTCATTCATTTACTCCTCTCAGTTTTCTCGCAGAATAATTCTCTCTTACCCCGCTTTTCCCTGGCTCTTTTTGAAGAGCCAGTAAGAATATAAACTAGGTGCTATTGCCAATACGAGCGCAAGGCTAACTGTTAGGCCGGGCCCGTCAAAAAACCTGATACCTCCGGGTATGAATGCCTCCCCCAACAAAACAAAACCTGATGCAATGTACAGATAGCCGGCAAAGCGGTGGGTCTTGTTCCAATTGTCCACATCCGCCAATGTCCAGGGGATTTTAATGCCCACCGTGTAATTCTGNCTGCTTTTAGGCAGGTAGTTGCCTACTAGGATCAATGTGACCCCTAAAATCAGCTTTGCCACTAGGGCAATCTGAATATCCCGACCCAAGGCGACCAGAAGCGTGACCGGTACAAGGATGACTGAAAGCAGCGGCGGCAGCCAGTTGGCCACCAGCTGTGCAGCCTGAGATATATTCTCCCGTTTCGGATCGTTGAGCAGATAAAACTTGGAAAAAACATTAAGGCCAAACATGACAAAAGGCAGCCCAAAGGCGGCAAACGCCTTGGAGGCAAAGTTATCCGGCTTGCCCGAACTGTCCCAATGGATAGCTACCCTATCGGGCAGGTCCTTATAAACTACAACGGACATGACCAACGGTAGGAGACAAACGAGCGACGTCAAAAGTAGGGTTCTTTGCTTTTCAGTTAGTTTCATGGGCTTTCCCTCCCTGGAATTGAGCTAACCAGAGCATTATCTCTTCAAACACTGATATATTCAGCTCGTAAAAAACATAGTTTTTGCACCTGGTCTCGAAAATCAAATTGGCTTTCTTCAGCTGGGAGAGGTGGTAAGATATGGTTGCTCCAGAAATGTCAAAATGCTGGCCTATCTCGCCGGCTGAGAGCCGCCCCCCTTTGAGCAGAACCAGTATTTGGCGCCGAATGGGATCAGCCAATGCCTTGAAGGTCTCTGGAAAACTCACCGTAGTTCACCCCTCTATTTAGAAGTTTTTCTAAATAGATTTTATCACGTGAACAACCGTGCTGGCAATATCTATTTAGAATTTTTTCGAAATAGAGTTGGATATGGCAGCCCCAAAGGTGGATCAGTTGCTGCCAAAGTCTAGTTCTCGGTTGGTAGAAAATGAAAAACCTCGGCTGCTGCCGAGGTATAAAACAATGATTTACTCCATAGTTAGTGCTGATCTGCCCCCACCCTGGGGTCGGCGAAGAGGAAAGTGAGGCAGTAAATCCCAGAAAGGCCCACTAAGGAATAGACAATTCTGCTTAACATGGAAGATGGTCGCATCGCGTCCCCACCAAAAACAGCTGAAACTAAATCCCATTCAAAGAGCCCAACCAAGAGCCAATTCAGCGCTCCGATAATTACCAAGAGAAGAGCTAGTCTAGACAACCAATTCATTAAGTAACCCCCTTGCGGTGATTTGATCCTATCATTTCCTCTAGAGCCAAAAAGAATACACACATTTAAAAGCCACTATCCTCGCAGTAACCGATGAATCGACGGATCATCCTGTCATATCTTTTTGGCTTCAACTCCTTTACAATATGACACAATACTGGTAGAATATAGACACAAGGGGGTAATTAGATAATGTATGACAAGCTGGGAACGGGATTTAAGGAGCTGCGCGAAGCGGCAGGCTTTACCCAATCGCAGGTTGCCAATTATTTGGGCGTTGATCAGAGTTACGTTTCTAAGTTCGAGAAGAACGAAAGGCAGTTCAGCCTAGACCTGCTGACTAAGGCAGTGACACTATTTGGCTGCACGCTTGANACACTGGTTGATCACGACAGCACTTTTTCACCTATACCAGTGGCGATGCGCGCAGGTGAGCTTCGAGATGAGGATTTGGATGCTGTGGCCACAATGAACAGACTTGCACTAAACTTGCGCTACATGGAGAAACTGTTGGGAGGAGATTGATCGTGAAAACAGACATGCAACTAAATGCAGAGGCAATTAGATTGCGACAACGGCTGGGCGAGGACCCGTACTCACCCATGGACATATTTCGGCTCATCAGTAGCAATGAAAATATGACAATTGCGTTTTTCCCCATGGGTGAGCGAATCAGTGGCATTTCTATCCAGACTGATGACGTCATGCTGATGGGAATCAATTCTACCCAATCACAGGGACGTCAACGTTTTACCGCCGCCCATGAGTTGTACCATTTGTTCTATGACGACGAGTTTTCACTGAAAGTCTGCTACACCGATATGAAACCCAGAAGCGACAAAGAGCGGGAAGCAGATACATTCGCATCGTTTTTGCTTGCACCATATGAAGCTTTGCTCGGTTTCATTGAGGACAAACTCGGAAAAGCGAATGCCCCGTTGACTATTGAGGATGTGATCCGCATCGAGCAACACTTTGGCTTAAGCCGACAGACCACGCTTGTTCGCCTCCAAAAGGAAGGTTATCTGACAGCACAGGAAACGGAGAAAATGAAGACCAGCATCGTAGTTACAGCCAAAAAGCTCGGTTACAACACTGCATTGTACAAGCCCACGCCTGAAGATGAGCAATATACCACGTACGGGAGGTATGTAGCGTTAGTGGAAGAGTTAAATAAGAGGAAGTTGATCAGCAGCGGGATATACGAAGAATTATTGCTGGATGCTTTCCGCAGTGATATAGTCTACGGCTCGAATCTGGAGGACATGGTGTATGACTAAAATAAAACGACCCACCGGGGTCCGCATGGTCAAGAGGCCAGAGGCGTGGTGGGTTCTATTGATTGCATAATACCAGCAATGGATGCATTAGTCAATTACTATGGTGTTATCCGTTCAGTATCCGCACCAAAAACGAGATACCGTGCACTGCCGCCACAACCAGCGCCCCTAGTTCNACNTGCCAGTGAATATGCCGCCAGTTTTTCTCCCCTGTGTTCCTGGCCCTTGTGATGGAATAGTAACCAAACAGGACTCCGGCTATGGCGAGCAGACCTACTACCCCCAAAAGCTGGTGATCGCGGCCTAGATGGACAATGTTCGCCCANAGGGCATGGACTGCAAGGGATACCGCTGCCGCCTTGCCTAGTGGAGCGTGGTAGCGGCGCAGATGAATCATGTCCTTCCACTTAACCAACAGCATCACAACTCCTGCGGCTGCAAGAAGCAGGAGCCCCAAAATCCCAAACCAAACGAAGTAAGGCACTTTCATCCCTCCCCACTTTTGTTGGTACAGCTTATTCGGGATGAGGAGAGGCTATTCCATTACGGACAAAAGAAAAACCGTAGGGTCTCCCCTACGGTAAGTAAGATGATAAGTCCGTTCTTAGTTGTTCAGGGCATCCTTAGCTGCTGCCAAGAAAGCGCTGAGGTAGCCGTAGTTGTCAACCAAAGTTGCACCGGTTACCATGTCAACATAGTCTGCGGGCTCGTTGGTGGACAAGAAAGCTTCCAGTTCAGCAATGGTCATGCCAGTTACGAACTGCTCGAGAGCTTTGAAGTTGTCAGCAATGGTGACAACGGAGCCAGCCCGTTTCATGTTGTTGCTGTAGTACTCGTTGTTGACCTTTTTGGAAGCGAGCCACTGGTTGGGGTTAGCAAATGCTGCGCCGAAGTCCTTGTCAGAGTTCGGTACACCAACGGTCTCATCCTTAGGAAGCATCTGATACTCATCGAGGTAAGCACCAACGATGGTGTCGCCTTGGAGAGCTACAACTGCAACTGCGAAGCATCTTGTGCCGTGCGCTGCAAAGTCAGCTTTACCCAATTTGATGGTCTCAGCAGCCATGGTGGTTCCGACAACCGCTAGGATAGCAACTAGCGCTAGTACTAAAGAAAGTGTTTTCTTCATAGACCTGCCTTCTTTCTCTTTTTGTATTTGCACTATATCAAGTGCATTTGATATCACAAATTAATCATAGCTAGGACCGCCCCATCTGTCAATAGAGTTTGTGCCCATTTTCTCAAGTTTAAGATCCCTTAACCCATCCTTCACAGCGAACTAACGCCCTTTAGATAGCATAAATTGGGGCCGATTCAGTGCTTTGAATCGGCCCCAATCCTATATGAGGTGATGTTGGTCATTAGATGTTTACGGCACGCAGAGATTCGTTTGTAGTCGTGTTTTCCGTTCCGTTATTCGTAAACTGAAGTTGGTGGAGGCGAGTGTACAGCCCGCCCGTTGCTAACAAGCTAGCGTGAGTCCCCTCTTCCACAATCCGTCCCTGATCCATAACCAAGATCCTGTCTGCCTGTTCCACCGTAGACAAACGGTGGGCAATGACTAGTGAAGTCCTCTCCTGCATGAGGTTTTCTAAAGCCTCCTGTACCAAGGCCTCCGATTCGTTATCCAAGGAAGAGGTGGCCTCATCCAGAAGGAGAATCTGGGCGTTTTTCAAAACTGCCCTGGCGATGGCTATGCGCTGCTTCTCTCCGCCCGAGAGAAACACTCCCCGCTCCCCAACTGGAGTATCATAACCCTCCGGCAGCTTACTGATAAACTCATGGGCGTTTGCCTGCTCTGCCGCTATTATAATCTCTTCCCTCGTTGCCTTAAGGTTGCCGTTAGCAATGTTCTCTGCGATAGTGCCGCTGAAAAGGTACGGTTCCTGCGGTACATAGGCAAAGAGGTTACGCAGCTCTTTCAAGCTGTATTCACTGGCTGGCCTGCCTAACAGGGAAATGCTGCCCGTTTGGGGATAGTTAAAGCCTAGGAGCAGTTTGAACAGGGTAGACTTACCCCCGCCGCTAGGCCCCACAATTGCCACCGTTTCCCCTTTTGCTACAGAAAGGTTCAGGTCCCTAACTACCTCTGTTGAGCCATCATAGGAGAAGGACACGTTGTTTAGGGCAAGTGCGCCTTCAGCGTGGCTATTTTCATTTGCCAGGGGATAGAACTTGGGCTCTTCCTTTTTGGCCAAGAGCTCAATGATCCTATCAAGCCCAGCTAGGGACCCCTGGAGTTGGTTGTAATAGGTGCCTAGGGACAGGAACAGCTCGCCTATGCCGTTTTGGAGCTGGACCAAAGCTATAACTGTACCTAGGGAAATGTAGCCCTTCTGCACAAAGAAGGCGCTGACTATGATAAACCCCACGAAACTGCTGGTCCAGGAAAAGGAGTTGATTCCCGTGTACAGGGCGCTGATTCGCACCCTCCGCTGGGCCTGCTGCCTGGCCCCTTCGTTGTGCTGCCTAAACTGACTGATTACGTAACTGCCTGCATTGAACAGCCTAATCACTTGATACCCCTGCATAATATCTGAAGCCTTGGCAGTCACTTTACTTAGTGCTGCCTGCAGGGCATCGCTTGCTTTTTTGAGAGGCTTGGCAAAACGGGAAACCAAAAACAGCATGAGCGCCTGGTAGACAATGAGCCCCAAGGAAAAGCGCCAATCGAGTATGAACATGGCCACGCCGCAGCCGATACCGTTCAGGAGAATACCGGCCACAATGGCCAATTGATCCCGGTAGATCCTTTCCACCACTTGCACATCATTGGTGCTGCGGGAAATGAAATCGCCGCTGTGGCTTTCCCCCAGTTCCCTTTGATCCAGCCTGAGCATTTTACTTAGCACAGCCTGGCGCAGATCTCCAGTGGTTTTCAACGCCGCCATATCCATCAAATAACGTCCAAACAGAAGCAAAAGGGCCAGTATACCCATGAGCAGCAGGAATTTGATGGCAACAGGCAACACCAGGCTGGCATCATAAATTGCTTCATCGAAGATTTGCACGGATAGTCCCGCCAAAACGATGTTGTTTAGGGGATCGATCAGCCCCAAAAGTAGGATGCCCAGTAAATACTTAGCCTTTTGGTTTTTCAGTAAGTCAAGCAGCAGTCTGTACCTCTTCACCTAGGCCACCCCACTCGTCTCGTATAATTTCGCATAGAGCCCGCCCCATCTTAGGAGCTCCTGATGCGTACCCTCTTCCACCACTCTACCCTGGTCTAAGACCAAGATACGGTCTGCGTTTTGAATGGTAGACAGCCGATGGGCAATGATTATCGAGGTCTTGCCCTCCATGGCCGCCTCTAACGCCTGCTGCACCATGTACTCGGCCTCCGTATCTAAAGCCGATGTTGCTTCATCAAGCAGGAGCAGCTCCGCGTTGTAAAGGATGGCCCGAGCGATGGCAAGGCGCTGCCTCTGTCCTCCTGATAGCCTGGAGCCCCGCTCACCTACTAACGTGTCGTACCCCTGGGGCAGAGACAGAATGAACTCATGGGCGTTCGCTTTCTGGGCAGCTGCCACGATCGCTTCCAGGGGTATGTCATCCCGGCCCAGGGCGATGTTCTCCCTGACTGTGGCCGGAAAGAGAAAGGTATCCTGGGACACAACCGCCAGATGGCTGCGCAGGGCCTGGAGGTTCCAGTCCCCAATTGGCTGACCGAAGAGGAAGATCTCTCCCCCTTGGTGCTCGTAAAAGCCGGTGATCAGTTTGAAGATGGTGGACTTACCGCTGCCGCTGGGCCCCACAATGGCTACCCTTTCACCCCTTGCTACCGAAAAGCTGAGATCTTCCAGCACAGGTTCGGAGTTGTAAGCAAAGTCCACCTGGGAGAATTCCACAACCTGCGCTGAACGGGTGATCAGATGTTTGCCAGTCTCCCGCTCTGGCTCCATATCTACTATCTCGTAGACCCGCTCCAGGCTGCCTAAGGCAGCTTTGTAACTGGCCCAGTGGTTGGGCAGGCGCCCGAGGGGGAAGGTCAGGTTGTTTAGAAGGTTGACAAAGGCCAACATTCTCCCCGCCGTAAAGACGCCCCGGGCAGTGAGCAGACTGCCTATACCCATGGGCACTATGAACGGTAGGAAGGACAGGCTGAGGGATACGGCCGAAAGGAAAGCGCGCCTCACCGCAATCTGTTTCCCCTTCTCCACCGTTTCCCCAACTTGGTGGGCAAAATCAGCGCTCAGCTTCTCCTCCAAATTGAACGCCTTAACCACTTCCATGCCGCTTAAAATGTCCTGACTGGATTGATTGAGCCTACCCAGTTCCTCCTGGAGTGATTTGCTGTAAGCCTGGAGGGGTGCAGAAATTTTAGCTGTAGAAAACATTAAGAGCGGTACGAAGATTAGGCAGACGAGGGTAAGCTGCCAGCTCAAAAAGAGCATGTAGGTTAGGGCGGCCAGGGCCAAGAGCGGTCTGGAAATTAAGAAGTAACCGTCTGTGTCCAAAAACCCCTTCACTGCTTGGAGATCGTTGGTCAGTTTGGAAAGGCTGTCGCCGCTGTGCATCTTCTCCAGACTCCCAATGGGCAGATAGGCAAACCTCTCTGTTGTCTTAGCGCGCAGATCGGCTGTGGCGTTCTCACTGAGGGAACCCACAACGCGGCTGCGGCAGTAGCCTAGGACCAAATTAGCCACGATCACCACAAGAAGGCCTATGGCCACGGGCATGAAATCCACACCGCCCAGCATGCTTTTGTCGATGCCCTCCCTAAACAGATGGGCTAAAGCAATAGTGAGGGAAGTTTCCGCCAGTAAAATAAAGGGCAGCAGCGCAGCGAGCCTGCGCAGCTTTTTTTCACTGAAAAGCATTCGTTTCAATAAATTTTGGTTCTGCACAGCATCACCCCTATTCTCTTGTCTTCATTCTACGGTGAGCGATGCAGCTGAGACTACAAACTTAAGTCACATTTTCCCTCCGCCTTGAGTCGGAAAAATTCACAAAAAAAGGAAGCCCGCAGGCTTCCCTCTTCTTCTCTTTACTTAGTGTAACTCACAATCGCATCCCGGAGAAAGCGTGCCGCCCCTTCCTTGTGCTGATCGTAGTAGGCGGTGAAGCGTTCATCCGCCACATACATCTCGGCAAGTCCGGCGTGGGCTTCCTTGGAATACTCGGGCCAGAAAAAGCTGAGCCACTTGCGGTGCAGCTCGGCGATTCTTCTTCCTGCCGGCCCTTCCGGGTCTTCCTTACCCACAGCTTCCACCAGAGAGGCAATGATTTCTTTGGCCAGCTGTTCCTGCTCTTTAAACTCCGCTTCGCTTAAGCCCATGAGTTTAGCATTGGAGGCCTCAACCGCCTCAGCACCGTATTTCTCCCGGACTTCTTTACCGTACTTCTCTTCATTTTCCCGAATCATCTTTTCCTTAAAGCCCATGAACTTCTCTTGATCGGACATCGGTATTCCCCCTTCCAGCGAGGCAATGGTCCGTTCTACGTTTTGTATCAACAGATCCAACTGCTTCCGCTTTTCTAAAAGCTGGGCGTGGTGAGTGAGTAAAGCCTGTCTTTCTTCAAATTCTGGCGACGCCAAGATCTCTCTGATGGTGCCTAAGTCAACGCCCAATTCCCGGTAAAAGAGAATGTGCTGGAGGCGGTTGACCTCCTGCGGGCCGTAGATACGGTACCCCGATTCATTGACCCGGGCTGGTTTGAGCAGATCGATCTGGTCGTAATAGCGCAGGGTACGGCCGCTAACCCCGGCTAGCTCGCTAAGCTGCTTTACTGTATACTCCACCCCATCACCCCCTCGGCTTTTACTATAAGGGTTGACGTAACGTCAATGTCAAGGGTAAATTGTGGGTTTTCTTAATGCTCCCCATTTGGGTAGCCGTTGCTGCCGAATTCAGTGAACGAAAGCCCATTTGTGGGTCTAGGCACCTTCACTACCCTCTGCAGTTCGGCAAAGGCGGCGAACAGAGACGCTGTTTTTTCTTTGAAAGCTTCGGGTTCACGGTTATGTACGGCGTAGAGCGTCTCCAACATATCCATTAAAGCCTCNAGGAGTGGGACCTGATAGGCAAAGGGATGGTCAGTGTATCCTGCCTGCTCAGAAAACTCCTCCCGCAGGATGCCGACAATGGCGTTGTACTCTTTCCGGTATTTCTGAAAGACCTTACCGGCGTCTTCAGGAAAGCCTTCCTCCAGTTCAATCCAAGCAGCTAAGTCCCAGAGGTTAGCGATCCGATCCCCCAGTTTCACAATTAAGGCATCCTCTGAGCTGAGAATTCGCTGCCAATAGGCAAGGTCGTTCAGCTCCATTTCGTCGCGGGTGAGTAATTCAAGCAGGTAAACTTCCTCCTCGTCCAAGTCTACCGCCTCGGTTAGTTCTTCCAGATCGATCCTATCAGCAAAGTCTTCCAATACATCATGCAGAAGACCAACCCGCATCAGCCGCGCTCCGCGCTTAGGATCATCTAGCATAGGCAAAAAGCTAAATTCCACAGTATCCATGGGATGCCGCCATGCCTTTTTATCTATTCCTTTTCTCTTGTCCTCGCCGTAGAGCTCCAACAGAAGCGGCAAGATCTTGTCTAGACCGAATTCTAACACCTTATCATCTCCTCACTCTCTGTCCTCACTCAATACTACGGGCTAAGCTTGGTTTCCTGCATTTTCCAATCTGATTCCCTGCCCATCTGCTTCGGTAGTGATTTAAAGAAGGATCCACAGTATTTTGCCAGAAATTACTACCAACAGCTACACAGCGGTTTAAACAGCATAAAGGAGGTCAAGTATGTTCAAGTTTCCCAAGGATCTATATGTTGATGTCAGATTGGAAGAGTCCTTTGACACCAACATCAGCTTTAAACAAGACACTTTACAGAGCCAAAAGGTACGCACCACCAAAGGCGCTTTTGTCAGAGTGTTTGACGGCCAGCGCTGGTACTACGGCTCCACTACCGATCTCAGCCAGGTGCAAGCCCAAATCGATACGCTGGCAGCCATGGCCACACCCAACCCCGAAATTCTGGAGCATCCTTTAGTTCAGGCCTTTGAAGTTCACCAAGAGAGACTGCTCCGCTACGAAGAGAATTCGGTCACCGCTGTGCCTGTCAAGGAAAAACAGGCCCTTTTGGAGAGTTTCCTTAAGTACTTAGACCATGAAGCCATTGTTAACCACACCTCACGGTACGTTGACAACAAAACAATCAAGTCCTTTTTTTCCTCCAAAGGCTCAGCCATTGTCTTCGACCGGCAGACCTGCGGCATCAGACTCGGTTTGGATATTGCCTGGGGAGAGAAAAAGGACCAGATGGCCGTTTCGAAGGGCGCCATCTTTTTCTCCGACCTTAAGGAACTGCACGAGTTTTTCCAAGCAGAAATTCAGAAGAACCTTGAATTTGTTAGGGATGCGGAACCGGTTGTCCCCGGCGATTACGCTGTGCTTTTGAGCCCAGAAGCCACTGGCGTCTTTACCCACGAAAGTTTCGGCCACAAAAGCGAGTCGGATTTTATGGTGGGCGATGAAACAATGCGGNAAGAGTGGGCCCTGGGCAAACGGGTTGGTCGGGATCTTTTGACCATTATCGATGACAGTACTGTGCTGGGCAACGGCTACACACCCTTTGATGATGAGGGTACCAGGGGCAGGAAGACTGAGATTATCTCCGGCGGAATTCTAACCGGACGTCTGCACAGCACCTTGACAGCTGTAGCTTTGGCAGAAGAGGTTACGGGTAACGCCAGGGCGATGAACTTTGAGTTTGAACCCCTGGTGCGCATGACCACAACCTACATTGACAAAGGCGACAGGCCGCTCGCGGAGATTATCGGCGAGATGGAAAAAGGTATTTTCGTCGACACGCTCAAACACGGTTCAGGCATGTCCACCTTTACCCTGGCTCCCGCCCGGGCTTACAAGATCGAAAACGGCAAGATCACAACACCGGTGAAAATTTCGGTTATCACGGGCAACGTCTTTACCACCTTGGAAGAAGTGGATGCGGTGAGTGAAGAATTTGAGCTGACCAGCTTTGTGGGCGGCGGCTGCGGCAAGATGGAGCAGTGGCCCCTCCCCGTTGGCTTTGGCGGTCCGTACACCAGGGTTAGAAAACTAAAGGTTCAGTAGGGAGGGGGATAAACGTGAAACAAGAGTTCATTACAATCCGAGAAAAGGAAACAACGGCTAGAATCCAAGCGAGCCAAGTGCAGGCAGTACGGATTAAGGATATTACCAAAAAAGGCGTCCGCGTTTACCAGGACGGCAAGATCGGTATCGCCGGCATTGTGGGCGACACGGAAGACTCGGTCCTGCTGCAGGAAGCGGTTACCAACCTGGAAGCGGGCATAGAGTACCCCTTCCCCTTAAGCAAAGATCTGAAAGACCACCGCAGTTACGGCGGACCCATTGCTGCCCAGGAAGTGGTGAACGAAGCTGAGGCCATTTTGGCAGTACTGCGCGATGAGTTTCCGGACTTCAGCTTCAGTGAGTTTGTGGCTGCCAATGAAATTGAGTACAGCATGAGAAACAGTGAGGGTTTGGATCTGAAATACCAAGACGCGTATTTCAACATCACCCTGATTCTCAAAGAAAAGGCCACCGCCAATCTCTTTGACGGTGCCTTGGTCTGCGGCTCCCGCCGCTTTGAGCGGGAGAAGTTCCTCAGCTTTAACAGGGAATTCCTTGCGGCCTACCGCAACAAGGTGGAATTGCCTGAAGGCGAAAAGCTGCCTGTCTTTACGTTAGGTGCAGATGCTCCTTTGGAGTTTATCGGTAGGGCACTAAATGGAGAGCGGTATGCTAAGGGCGGTTCGCTCTTCAGCGGTAGACTAGGTGAGCAGCTCTTTTCAGAGCGGATCACAATCGAGCTTAACCGCGATCCCCTGCTTAAAGGCTCGCCTTTCTTCGATGCGGAAGGAGTTGTTCTGCCCAACGACAGATTGGCCGTGTTTGAGGCAGGTAAACTGGTCAACGTTCTCACCGACAAGAAAACAGCCCTGCTGTACGACCTGCCCCATACGGGTGCAGCGACAGGGGGCTATGACGATGTGCCCACAATAGATGGTGCCCATGGGCGCTCCTTGGCCTTCAAGACGGATGCCCAGGACATTGCAGCAGCACTCAAGGGACAGCCGGCCATCTTCGCCTTTATGGCTTCCGGCGGCGATTTCACCGCCGACGGCAGTTACGCCACCCCTGTCCAGGTTGCCTTCCTCTTTGATGGTAAGCGCATCATCGGCAAGCTGCCTGAGTTTGCCATGCGCTCCCACCTTGATAAGATGCTGGGTGAAGATTACATCGGCACTTTCGACAACACCGTCTTCTATCTAGGAGACCTTCCTTCCCAGCTCCAAGGCTATTACATGACAATTGATCGTTAGTATTCTGATCCTTTCACGCCTGTCCATTTTTGGATGGGCGTGGTTTTTTTGGACAACTTCTTGACCACAGTGGTCAGTTTTGGTAATATGGAATTGACCACATCGGTCAAGAAAGGGGGTCCTTCCCTTTTGGAAGCGTTTCAGAAACTAGACGAAGCAAAACAAAGGCAGATTCTAGCTGCAGTTCTGCGAGAGTTTGCCCAGCATGGCTACGCCAATGCCTCCACCAACCGCATGGTGGAGAGCGCCGGCATCAGCAAAGGCCTGCTCTTTTACTACTTCAAAAACAAAGAAGAGCTCTTTCGCTATGCTTTGGAATACAGTTTGGAGTATATCAAACGGGAGTACGTAGATAAGCTCGATCTATCTGAGCCAGATTTCATACTGCGGCTACAGAAAATCACGGAAGTGAAAATGCGGGCCTATCTAACCAACCCACTTCCCTTCACCTTTATTGCCAGCGTACAGCTCAACCAGGATATGCAGGACGTGGTTCCGGACCTTTTTGCCAAGATGGAAGAAATGGCCAGGGGTGAACTTGCCAAGCTCTATTTGCATGTGGATAGAAGCCTGTTCCGGGATGATGCTGCTCCGGAGCACATCCTCAACCTGATCCGCTGGTCCTTTGACGGCTACAGCAGGGAGCTCTTGGCCAAGCTGGAGTCCATCGATTTGGTTGGTTTGGACTGGCAGCCTTATGCTGCTGAGTTTTACGATTTTCTAGCCATATTACGGAAAATATTCTACAAGGAGGGTGACCATGGCCATTCTGAGGGTAAATGAGGTAACGAAGAAATTTGGGAGCTTTACTGCCTTGGATCGGATCAATTTGGAGGTCAAACAGGGTGAGGTTTATGGCTTTATTGGCCCCAACGGGGCAGGTAAAACCACTACCATCCGCATTCTGCTCGGGATCCTGAAGGCAACGAGCGGCTCTGCCCAACTCTTTGGCAAAGACGCCTGGAGTGATGCGGTGGAAATCCATAAACGCCTTGCCTATGTACCGGGAGAGGTAAACCTATGGCCCAATTTGACGGGCGGCGAAGTGATTGACTTCTTTGTCAAACTGCGCGGTGCCAACAACGTCAACCGCAGGGAAGAGCTGATCGAACGGTTTGATTTAGATCCCACGAAAAAATGCGGTACCTATTCCAAAGGCAATAGGCAGAAGGTCGCTCTAATCGCAGCCTTTGCCGCTGACGCGGACCTCTACATCCTGGACGAACCAACTTCTGGGCTTGATCCTTTAATGGAACTGGTTTTTCAAGAATGCGTCAGGGAAGTTAAGGCAGCGGGCAAAAGCGTGTTCCTCTCCAGCCATATCCTCTCTGAAGTGGAAAAACTCTGCGACCGGGTGAGTATTATCCGCCAGGGGAGAATCATTGAGACCGGCTCCCTGCAGGAATTGAGGCACCTGACCAGGACCCAGGTACGGGTTGAAACGGCCCAACCCATTCCCAACTTGGGCGAAACCCTGGGCGTGCACGATCTGGAAGAATTTGACGGTGGCGCCACTTTCCAAGTGGACGGAGAGCACCTGGGTGAAGTGATTAAATACATCAGCGGATTCGGCATTTTGGCCCTGGAAAGCACCCCGCCCACACTGGAGGATCTGTTTATCCACCACTACCGGGAGGCGAGGTGAGGGTATGAACAGGGAACTTTTCCATAACACCAAAACACTGGCTGGGCTGATCTGGCGCCGGGATCGGATCCAGATCCCCATCTGGATCATTTCCATCGTGGCCTTTTCCATTGCCATAGCGTTGGCCTTCCCTGCCCTCTATCCACCTGGCCCCGAGCGGCAGGTAGTGGTGCAGACAATGCAGAACCCCGCCCTGATCTCCATGGTGGGGCCCATCTTTGGCGTTGACAATTACCACATGGGGGCGATTATGGCCCATCAGATGCTGCTCTTTACTGCCGTTGTGGTAGCAATAATGAACATCACCCTGACCATCCGCCACACCAGACGTGATGAAGAAAGCGGGCGGATTGAGGTTATCCGCTCCCTACCGGTTGGTAGGCTCTCCAACGCAGCCTCAGTACTCCTTGTCCTGAGCCTCACCAACCTTGCCCTAGGCCTGATTATGGCCCTGGGTTTGGGTGTACTGGGCCTGGAAGGGATGGATTGGGCAGGTTCCTTTCTATACGGCGCCGTTTTGGCTGTAACCGGCATTTTCTTCGCAGCAGCAACACTCTTTTTCGCCCAGCTCACCGAAACATCCCGGGCGGCCATGGGCTTTTCCTATGGTTTTCTAGGCGCAGCCTATCTCCTCCGGGCAGTTGGAGACATTGGCACCGAAGCCCTCTCCTACATCTCTCCCCTGGGGCTGGTTCTGCGAGCCCAGGTCTATGTACGGAACTTCTGGTGGCCCGTACTGATTGTACTGGCCGCGGCAGGCGTGATTGCTGTTTTGGCTCTGCGCTTAAATACGGTGCGGGATCTAGAAGCTGGTTTTGTGGCAGCTAAGCCCGGTAGAAGAAACGCATCGCGCTTGCTGCAGAGCCCATTCGGCTTAGCTTTGCGCCTTGAGAAAACGACCATCATCGGCTGGGCAGTGGCCATGTTGGTCTTAGGTATGTCCTACGGTTCGGTGTTTGCGGACGTGGAAGACTTTGTCCAGACAACCGAACTCTACCAGCAGATTCTACCCAGTGTGGCAGGTTTTTCCGCCAACGATCTGTTCTTGGCCATGCTCCTTTCGGTCATGTCCATGGTGGGAGCGATCCCTTCCCTTTTGGTCATGCTCAAGCTGAGGGCAGAAGAGCGGGCTAACCGCACTGAACACCTTTTAGCTAGGGCAGTATCTAGACCCCAGCTCCTGGCCAGTTTTCTTGTGATCTCCCTCGTAATTGCTGTAGTAATGCAGCTCCTCGGCATACTGGGCGTCTGGCTTGGGGCCAGTTCTGTGCTGGAAAATCCCTTTCCCCTGAGCGAAACAATTTGGGCAGGCTTAGCTTACGTCCCGCCCATGTGGATTATGGTGGGGTTAGGGGCTTTTCTTACTGCCTTTGCTCCAAAGTGGACCCGTTTGGTCTGGCTCTATTTAGGCTACATCCTCTTCACCGACTATTTCGGCGGGCTGCTCCAGCTGCCCGAGTGGATGGGTAAGCTCACACCCTGGGGTCACATTCCGGAAGTGCCCCTGGAGACTATCGGCTTTGGTACGGTGTTGGGAAGCCTGCTTGTGGCAGTGGTTCTGATTGGATTAGGCTTTTACGGGTACCGCCACAGGGACATTTACGGTTAAGAAATACCCGGAGATTGGTGACCAATCTCCGGGTTTCCTTTACTGCAGTAACACATAAATGCCGTAGCCGATGGCGGCCAACGCAATCACATTGAGCGCGGTGATGGCGCCGAAAACGAGCCGCACCGGAAAAAAGATGATGTTGAAAATGAGTGAAATCATTATTAGTTTACCCCCTGTCTTTATTCTTTCAGACCTATTAAGTGTTCCTGCCTGTTCGCAAACACTACCAGACGCCTCTTTTCCCCTACCCTCCACAAATGAATGCCCGTATCGCCGCTGGCGAAAATGACGTCAGTTGTGAGGGGCAGCTGGAGAAAGCAGCGGAAGAGCTGGTTGATCATACCCCCGTGGCTGACTAGGGCGATTCTGTTGTATTTGCCAGGTTCCACATAATCACAGCAAAAACGGGACCAGAAAGTCTCGGCCCGGGCCCGAAATTCAATTTGAGACTCTGTTTCGGCCATTTTATCATGCGGCCTGCGCCCGCCCATAGGAAGTGGGTAAAGCCTCTCTGCTTCTTCCCTGAGAAGACCGGCTAAAAGGCCGTTATTCCATTCCATAATCTCCGGTTCTGGCCTGAGAGGTGCGCCTACCGCCTCACTGATCAGTTCTGCAGTGCGCCAAGCCCGCTTTAGGGGACTTGCTAAAATCAGTTCGGGCGGGTAGTATTCCTGCAGCCACTGGGCAGCCAGTCTCGCCTGCCTTTCCCCCAGTTCCGTTAAGGGAAAATCAGCTCGCCCTTCGTGGCGATCTTCCAGGTCAGCCTGGGACTGGCCGTGTCTGATCAAGAGTATTTCCATCAAAGCATTCCCCCTCTGTCGGCTGCGTCAATACCTGTTTATTCCCCCAGGTTCAGCCAATCCCTTCCCTTCCCCATTACTTGGTTTATCTTGCTTCTTGAGAATGTAAATTTCATGCTTGCTACTTGCCCAGTCTGGATATAGAATAGGGGTTGATATTAAGAAAAGTGAGAGAAGACCTATGAACGCAGGACTTGCCCTAACGCCATGGGCCCGTTTCCGGGCCAAGTTTATCGGGGATCGCCAGTTTTACAAGATGATTTTTACATTGGTTATCCCGGTCATCATTCAAAACACAATAGGCAGCTTGGTCAACTTAGCAGACAACGTAATGGTGGGTGCTCTGGGCACTGCCGCCTTGAGTGGTGTTGCCATTGCTAACCACCTCATGTTTGTCTATTACGTCAGCATCTGGGGCGTACTAGCGGGCCCGGCCATTTACGCCGCCCAATATGCAGGCGCAAAAGATTGGGAAGGCTTTCGCCAGACGTTGCGGGCAAGATTTTTGGTCGCGCTGCTTACCACGGGAGTTGCCTTAGTCCTTTTGACTGTCTGGCCCACCCAGTTAATGTCCCTTTATCTGGCGGGTGATGGCAGTGCAGTTGAACGAGCCGCCATGCTGGCAGCTGGCCAACAGTATCTGACCATAATGCTCTGGGGCCTTCTGCCCTTTGCCCTAACCCAGTGCTACGCCGGAGCCATGCGGGAAGCGGGCGAAACAATGCTGCCCATGGCCGCAGGTATTATCGCGGTCTTGGTTAACGTTGTCTTCAACTACCTGCTCATCTTCGGTAAACTGGGCTTGCCAGCCTTGGGGGTTCCAGGTGCTGCCATTGCCACCGTTTTCAGCCGGGTAGTTGAACTTGCTATTGTGGTAATAGCTGCCCATCGAAACCCTGTCAAGTTTCCCTTTGCCGTTAAGCTCTACCGCCCATTTCGCATCGGTGGGGTTTTGGCGAAGAACATGACGATTAAGGGTATGCCCTTGTTTATTAACGAATTTCTCTGGTCTGCCGGTATGGCAACCCTCACCCAGATCCTGTCCACCATGGGCCTGGCGGTTGTGGGTGCGCTAAATATTGCCAGCACCTTTACCAACCTGTTCGGTGTCTTCTTCTTTTCCCTGGGTACGGCAGTGGCCATTGTCACAGGCCAAACCCTGGGGGCTAATGAACCTGAAAAGGCCCGAGACCAGGTCTGGAAGTTGATGTTTGTCTCGGTGGCCATTGCCACTTTCATGGGACTGCTCTTAATCGTGAGTGCAGGCGCCATTGCCCAAATCTACAACACAGAACCGGAAGTGCGCCAGTTGGCTGTTTCCTTCATGCGGGCTGCCGCTCTGTTCATGCCCTTTAACGCCATAGCCCACTGTTCCTACTTCGCCATCCGCTCAGGCGGAAGCACGTTGGTAACAATGGCCTTTGACAGCATTTACACCTGGGTGTTGGTTGTACCGTACACCTACGCCTTAGTGGCCTACACCAATTGGGGCATTGAAACACTCTATCCTTTGAGCCAGCTGACTAACGTGCTCAAAGCGGTGCTGGGACTGATAGTTGTGAGCGCCGGGTTCTGGGCTCGAAACCTGGTATCAGACCAGCAGGTGCCGGTAGTGGAACAGTAAGGCTTGAAAATGACACGAATCGGGTAGGAGGCTACCCATTAGTTGAGTAGCCGACCTCCCACACCACCGTACGTACCGGTCGGTATACGGCGGTTCCAAAG
>JGI24708J26588_10000963_pt1 | contig 23147 bp, 19 predicted proteins | sample BioPla1DNA2_FD_26588 | JGI IMG/M metagenome (IMG submission 26588) | reverse complement strand
AGGATTGTGAATCCCCTGGGTCAGCCCCTGGACGGGAAAGGGCCCATTAAAACAGAACATACCCGTCCTATCGAATCAGCAGCTCCGGGGATTGTAGAGAGACAGCCAGTTGATACTCCCCTGCAGACCGGTATCAAGGCTATAGATTCCATGATTCCAATCGGCAGGGGCCAGAGGGAGCTTATTATCGGTGACAGGCAGACCGGAAAAACAGCTATTGCCATTGATACAATCATCAACCAGAAGGGTCAGGATGTAATCTGTATCTATGTGGCTATTGGCCAGAAGGCATCTACTGTAGCTGAGATAGCCGAACGGTTGGCCCAACATAATGCCCTTGATTATACCATTATTGTTTCGGCAACAGCCAGCCAGCCGGCTTCCTTACAGTATATTGCCCCATATGCCGGTTGCGCCATGGGCGAATATTTCATGTATGAGCAGAACCGGGATGTACTGGTGGTTTATGACGATCTATCCAAACATGCAGTTGCCTACCGCAGCCTGTCCCTTCTGTTAAGGCGGCCGCCTGGACGGGAGGCCTATCCCGGTGATGTTTTCTATCTCCACTCCCGTCTGCTGGAAAGGTCGGCCAGGTTAAATGATGAGATTGGAGGAGGTTCCTTAACCGCCTTACCAATCATTGAGACCCAGGCAGGAGATGTTTCTGCCTATATTCCTACAAATGTTATCTCCATTACTGATGGCCAGATCTACCTGGAGGGAGAATTATTCTTTGCCGGTATCAGGCCTGCTGTCAATGTAGGTATTTCTGTTTCCAGGGTTGGCGGTGCAGCCCAGACCCGGGCCATGAAAAAGGTTGCCGGCACTTTACGCCTGGACCTGTCCCAATACCGGGAACTGGAGGCTTTTGCCCAGTTTGGTGCTGATCTGGACCAGGCCACCCGGAGACGGCTGATTCGCGGTGAGAGGATAGTGGAGATCTTAAAACAACCCCAGTATTCACCTATGGATGTTGAAGACCAGGTGCTGGTAATATACACAGCTACCAGGGGTTATCTGGATGATATTCCGGTTGACAATATTGCCCGTTTTGAGAGGGAATTCCTGGCCTATGTCCAGGCCAATTACCCGGAATTACCGGAAGATATCAGAAAAGAAGCCGATTTGTCAGCCGGAAATGAAGAGAAACTGATACAGATAATAAAAGAATTTAAAGAAATCTTTATCGTGGAAAGGGAAAAGAGAGAAGGGGAGCCGGCCGGGGGAGAAGAGGGTGAAGAATAATGGAATCGATGCGTGATATCAAACGCCGTATTAATAGTGTCAGGAACACCCAGAAGATTACCAATGCCATGAAAATGGTGGCTGCGGCCAGGCTGAGGAGGGCCCAGGAATTGGCGGAAAAGGCCCGCCCCTTTTTCAATAAGACCAGGGAGATCCTTTATAATGTCTCCCTTTATACAAAGGATTTTATTGAACATCCCCTCTTCTATGATAGCGGTGGAAAGAGACATCTTTATCTGGTAATCAATTCTGACCGGGGGTTATGCGGCTCCTATAATATCAATGTAATTGAAAAGGCCAGAAGCTCTTTTCAACCGGATGAGGAGATTTCTTTAATTGTACTGGGACGTAATGCCAGGGATTACTTCCGGAAAATGGATTACAATATTATTTCTGAATATATAAATATTCCGGATTATCCGGATTACTGGTTTGCCAGGAGGATAGCTGATGAGCTTATCTCTTTATTCAGGGAAAGGATGGTAGACAGGGTTTCCCTGATCTATACCCACTTTAATTCCCCTATCAGCCAGACAGCAAAGGTAATCCCTTTACTGCCACTGACAGTACTGGATAAACCGGAAGAAGAGGAAAAAAAGAATTATGATTATCTATATGAACCTTCGCCTGATGCAGTATTTGATGTTCTCCTGCCCTCTTATATCAATAATATCCTATATTCTGCCCTGTTGGAGGCAAAAGCAAGTGAATTTGGTGCAGTCATGACTGCCATGGATTCGGCTACAGAGAATGCAGAGGACCTGATTGGAGAGTTGACCCTGCGTTATAACCGGGCGAGACAGTCTGCGATAACTACAGAGATTGCAGAAATAGTTGGCGGAGCCGAAGCCTTGAAATAGACGAAAAGGAGGAAGGAAAATGACTCAGGAAGCAAATGTCGGTAGAGTTATACAGGTAATCGGGCCTGTAGTTGATATTGAATTTCCCTCTGGAGACCTACCCAGGATTTACAATGCTGTCCGGATTACCGGAGATGATACAGCTCCCATGGAATTGCTGGTTGAAGTTATGCAGCAGACAGGTGATAACCGGGTCAGGTGTGTAGCCATGGATTCAACTGACGGCCTGGTCCGCGGCATGAAAGCCATTGACACTGGAGAACCTATTACTGTTCCTGTGGGAGAAGATGTCCTGGGCAGAGTCTTCAATGTACTGGGAGAACCTATAGATAGACAGGGAGAGGTAAAGAACGAAAAACGTTTACCCATACATAGGCCGGCTCCTACCTATGAAGAAATAAGCCCGGCCAGTGAACTCTTTGAAACCGGTATTAAGGTTATTGACCTGCTGGCACCTTATGCCCGGGGAGGTAAGGTAGGGCTATTTGGTGGTGCCGGAGTAGGAAAGACTGTTCTTATCCAGGAATTGATCAATAATATAGCCACCGAACATGGCGGTTATTCTGTTTTCGCGGGTGTAGGTGAGAGAAGCAGGGAGGGTAATGACCTCTGGCTGGAAATGAAGGAATCAGGGGTAATCGATAAGGTGGCCATGGTCTTTGGCCAGATGAATGAACCACCTGGAGCAAGAATGAGGGCAGCCCTTAGCGGATTGACTATGGCAGAGTATTTCAGGGATGAGCTGGGACAGGATGTGCTGCTCTTTATTGATAATATATTCCGATTTATCCAGGCAGGTTCTGAGGTTTCTGCCCTGCTGGGCAGGATGCCTTCTGCTGTTGGTTATCAGCCGACCCTGGCAACTGATGTGGGGGCTTTACAGGAGAGGATTACCTCAACGAGAAGGGGTTCCATTACTTCAGTACAGGCCATTTATGTTCCTGCTGATGACCTGACTGACCCGGCTCCGGCAACAACCTTTGCTCATCTGGATGCTACTACTGTCCTTTCCAGGCAGATTGCGGAAAAGGGTATTTATCCTGCGGTGGATCCCCTGGATTCCACTTCCCGGATACTGGATCCGGTCATTGTAGGAGAAGAACATTATAGTGTAGCCCGGCGGGTACAGGAAATCCTGCAGAGGTATAAAGACCTTCAGGATATCATAGCCATCCTGGGTATGGATGAGCTCTCAGATGAAGACAAGATTATTGTTAACAGGGCCCGTCGTATTGAAAGATTCTTATCCCAACCCTTCCATGTAGCGGAGCAGTTTACCGGCCAGCCCGGTGTATATGTGCCGATAGAAGAGACCATCCGAGGTTTTAAAGAGATACTGGATGGTAAACATGATAATCTTCCTGAAGAAGCCTTTTACATGGTGGGGACCATAGATGAGGCAGTTGAAAAGGCCAGGGCTGTCAGGGAAGGTGAATAGGCATGTCTTCCACCATCAAACTGGAGATAGTCACCCCTGCTGGTAAGAAATACAGTGGTGAGATAGAATACCTCAGGGTACCGGCAATGGACGGGGAAATAGGGATTTTACCCGGCCATACTCCCCTGGTTACGGGCCTGAAGATAGGCTTACTGGAGATAAAAAAAGGTACAGAAAGACTGGTAATTCCAATCAGCGAAGGATTCATTGAGGTTACTCCTGGTAATATCAATGTGGTTGTGCGGACAGCGGAATTACCGGAAGAGATTGATGTGGAGCGGGCCAGAAGGGCAAAAGAGAGGGCGGAAAAGAGGCTGAATGGATTGAATGGTGAGGAAGTCGGTCTGGAATATATAGATTATGTACGGGCCAGAGCGGCACTGGAACGGGCCCTGGCACGGCTGAAAGCTGCTGAAACCAATGGCAGATAAGGGCCTGGATTGAGCAGATAAAAACAAAGCCCTATTGCAGGGCTTTTTACTTTTGTGTATCAGAAAAGGGATGTTGGAAATAATATACATTAAAGGTGATAAAGATGCGGAAAAAAAGGAGCGAATTGGAGGAAAGGCTCCTGCAGGGTATCCATGGAAAAAAGGAGCTGAAGCGGGAGGAGCGGAACTACTATCTGGGAGAATTTGAAGAAAGGGTAATCCGTTACTTGACCCGTGAGCAGGTTCTGGAGAGGGGAATTTATCCGGAAATCCTTGCTGCCCTGGAACATCCTGCGGCCAGGAGGCTGATCGTGGACCGGGCAATTGAATTAAATGCGGCTAATAAATATATTAAACTGGCCGGGGCAAAGGGTTTACAGTTCAGGAGGGTCCATTCCCCTGATTTCAAGGGTGATGTAGGACTGGTAGTGGTCAGTGACAGGGCAGTGGAGGTAGAAAAAAGGGAAGTATTGTCAAGGACAGAACGGTTGAAAGAAAAGGGGATTTCTGATACAATTATTGAGAATCCGGGTGCTAAACTATGTGAGCAGTGCTGGCAGGAGTTGAAGGATAAGGCCCCGGAGGAGTTGGCTAACTATCGCAGGATGAGTTTTCTGGATAGGATTTTAGGATTTAAATGTATCTGTAAGGAAAATTAAAAATAGGCTTATGGATATAGAGGAGATTTACAATTTTTCACGAATTATAAACTGGTGCATATAATATAGGTGTATTCCTATTTCGGGAAGATTTATGGAAGGGGCTTATAAAAGTGGGTAAATTTTTGATTACTGGCGGCACCCCTTTAAAGGGTGAGATTTGCGTAAGTGGTGCGAAGAATTCGGCACTGCCGATTGTAGCTGCTGCCCTGATGGCAGATAGTCCCAGCAGGTTGCTTGATATACCTGTACTCAGAGATGTTCAAAACCTCTGTGAAATCATNCGCCGGATGGGCTGCAAGGTGGAGGAAAAAGGTAATGAAATTTTAATTGATCCGGCCGGTATAGAGAGACCGGAGGCTGACCCTGATCTGGCCAGGAAACTCAGGGGTTCCTATTATCTATTGGGGGTTTTGCTGGGTAAAAAAGGCTGGGCCAGAAGCAGCCTGCCAGGAGGATGTAATATAGGTAACCGGCCTATAGATTTACACCTGAAAGGTTTTAAGGCCCTGGGTGCTGAAATGAGCATAGATCACGGTATCGTGGAGGTCAGGGCGGAAAGGCTTAAAGGGAACAGGATTTATCTGGACTATCCCAGTGTAGGGGCAACCATTAATATCATGCTGACTGCCACCCTGGCTGAAGGTACCACTATTATTGAAAATGCTGCCCGGGAACCGGAAATCGTAGATCTGGCCAATTATCTGACTGTTATGGGGGCCAGGATTAAAGGGGTAGGTACTGATATTATCAAGATAGAAGGGGTAGAATCTCTACAGGGAGCAGAATACAGGATAATCCCTGACCGCATAGAGGCAGGCACCTATATGATGGCAGCAGCAGTAACCCAGGGTGAAGTCTTTGTAAAAAATGTCCTGGTTGAACATGTTAAGCCGCTGATTGCCAAGCTAAAGGAAATGGGTGTAGAGATCAGGGAAGAGATAGACGGGGTTTATGTAAAAGGCAATGGGCATTTAAAGGCTGTAGATATAAAGACCCTGCCTTACCCGGGTTTTCCTACTGATTTACAGTCCCAGATGATGGTATTATTGACCCAGGCTGATGGCACCAGCCTGGTCATCGAGACAGTTTGGGAAAACCGTTTTATGCATGTTGATGAATTGAATAGGATGGGTGCCAATATCAAGATTGACGGCCATAGTGCTTTGATTAAACCCAGCAGGCTGACCGGTGCTGAGGTTACTGCTACGGATTTAAGGGCAGGTGCAGCCCTGATTCTGGCCGGGCTTGTAGCCAAAGGAGATACAGAAATCAGGGATATCTATCATATAGAGCGGGGATATGAAAATATTGCTGCAAAATTGTCTTCTATTGGAGCCAGGATTAGAAAAGTAAAATAAAGCTTAATTTATTCTTGAGTTCTACTCCTGCGGTAATGGTCATAATATTTATTATGATTATTACTGGAGGAGTTGTTTTATTTTGTGGCGTGAAGTCCTGGTCTTTTTTTTATTTATTTTTATAATCCTGATCCTTTTACCAGTATTACTGGCAGGAGATATATTCAGGCAGGCTGAACAAAAAAGGGGAGTACTGCTGCTCAAGGTGTATGACCATCAGCGGGGAGAATTAGTGAAGATGGAGTTGGAGGAATATCTCCGGGGGGTACTGGCAGCAGAGATGCCTGCCTCATACCACATGGAGGCCCTGAAGGCCCAGGCAGTGGCAGCCCGGACCTATACCCTGAAACAGTTACCCCGCTATGGCGGGCCGGGCAGCCGGAAATACCCCGGTGCCGATCTCTCCACAGACTATACTGATTGCCAGGCCTTTTTAACAGAAGCAGGAATGAAGGAAAAATGGGGTTTTCTATCTTTTTTTTATTACTGGTACAGGATCAATAAGGCTGTTGAATCAACAGAGGGGCAGGTAATGCTCTATGATGGCAAACTGATTGATGCTGTCTATCATGCCAATGCTGGCGGAAAAACAGAAGATGCCCTGTATGTCTGGGGCTGGAGTTTTCCATATCTAAGGAGTGTAGAGAGTCCCCATGACCGGGAAAAGGAGAGGAATTATCTCAGCACCTATTCCTATAGTCTTGCTGAGTTAAGGGGAATCTTTAAAATCCCTGATATGGGAGAACCTTTCTTAAAGGTGGAGAAGGTCAGCCCTGGCGGGCGGGTACTGGAGATAAGGGTGGGAGAAAGACTCTATAGCGGGAGGGAGATAAGGGAGATATTGGCCTTGCCTTCGACCAGGTTCCATATATCTGTGAATGATGGCAACTATATATTTACCTGTTATGGTAAGGGCCATGGGGCAGGGATGAGCCAGGATGGAGCCAATGGCCTGGCCAGGCAGGGTTATGACTACCAGGAAATCTTGAAACATTATTACCAGGGGATAGAAATCAGAAGAATTAATTCCTATTAGAAAATGTATATAATATCCACCTTCTGGCAAAAATATAGGCAGGAGGTGGATATTTTTTATGGATAAAAAGCGTTTTCATTTTAAACTGGACCGGGATAAAATCAAGTTACAACTAAAAGATCTGGGAGAACAGCTGAGAAATAAAAAGGGAGTCCTGAAAAATATTAGTCTGGTTCTTTTATTGCTGTTCCTGCTTACCAGTGGATTTTTCTTTTATAGAAATGAGCAGGAAGGAAAAGGCGGGGATTTGAATACCTATGGTTATAATCAGGAGAATCCGTTGGTTATGTTTAAGCATGATGAAGAGGCAGATTTTCCAGAAAGGGGTCAGGCTTCGCCAGGGAACTTTGCCCTGAACTATCCGGGTTTAGGTGAAATCATCAATGTTAATGAAGGCGATGAAGGGAGCAGGCCTGAACCTGGCAGCAGTGTTCCTGAAAGGGTTCCCGAAGAGGAGACAGCGGGAGTGGTTACAGAGTCCCTCAGGCCGGTAAGCCGGATTGTAGAGGAAAAGGATATGGAATTAATAAAGCCAGTTTCCGGAGAAGTGGTCCAGAGTTCCGGCTGGTATTATAATCCTGTACTGGAAGACTGGCGCTATCAGGAGGGGATAGCCTTTTCGGGAGATACAGGCGATATAGTGTTGGCAGCAGCAGCGGGACGGATTTTGTCAGTAGAAGAGGATGTCTATAGAGGGATAATGGTGGTCATAGAACATGAAAACGGCTGGGTAACAGAGTATGGCCATCTGGAAAGGGCTGTTGTTTCTCCCGGTGTCAGGGTCAGTAAGGGACAGGAAATTGGCAGGGTTGGTACCAGTGGTATGGCCACAGAACCCCAGCTCTATTTTTCTTTAAAGAATAATGAGGGAGCCATTGACCCCTTATCCTATTTTAACAGGTAATAATTAAGTTAAATCCTATTCTCCGGTATGAAAATACCGGATTTTTTTCTGTGGTAATATTTCCCCCCGGGGACTGCATATACATTAAGTAGTATCGGTTTTCTATGTGGGGGGAATCAGATTGAAGGACTATATCCGGGAAAGGGTTAAAGAGGTAGCAAATTATATTTATGAGACAAAAGCCACTGTCCGCCAGACGGCCAGGGTATATGGGGTGAGTAAGAGCACCATCCATAAGGATGTGACTGAGCGCTTACTGAAGGTAGATCCGGAACTGGCCAAAAGGGTTAAGGAAGTACTGGAATTTAATAAGGCGGAGAGGCATATCAGGGGTGGAGAGGCAACCAGGAAGAAATATAAAAAAATGAAAAAGGATAATTAATTGTGCGAATTATAGGAATTTAACAGTAAATTGCAGGAAAAAAAAATAGGATAGAGAATATATATATTAACAGTCAGGTAATAAGGGGGAAATAGTCAGATGTTTGGTCTATCTAAAAGAATTGGCATAGATCTTGGTACTGCCAATGTAATCGTATTTGAAGAAGGGAAAGGAATCATTCTGCAGGAACCATCAGTTGTAGCCCTGGATACCAATACCAATAAACCAGTTGCTGTAGGAACAGAAGCCAGAAGGATGTTAGGAAGAACCCCGGGAAATATAGTGGCTATAAGACCATTAAAGGAAGGGGTTATTGCTGATTTTGAGGTAACAGAGATTATGCTGAGACATTTTATCAGCCGGTCTATCAGGAGGAGGCATCTCTTCAAGCCCTCAGTAATGGTCTGTGTGCCTGTTGGTATAACCGGTGTGGAAAAAAGGGCAGTTCTGGAATCTGCCATGCAGATAGGAGCCCGCCACGCCTCTTTGATAGAAGAGCCCCTTGCGGCGGCTATTGGTGCCGGCCTGCCCATTGTGGATCCCAGCGGCAGTATGATCATAGATATCGGTGGCGGCACGACAGAGATTGCGGTGATTTCCCTGGGCGGAATAGTTGTCAGCAAGTCACTGAGGATCGGTGGTGACCGCTTTGATAGTGCCTTGATCCGGTATATCAGGGATAAGTATAATCTGATTATTGGTGAAAAAACAGCAGAGGAGATTAAAGTCAATATAGGTGCTGCCTATGTAGAAGAGAATAAAGAGTATGAGGTAAGGGGCAGGAGTGTTATTTCTGGTTTGCCGAAAAATCTGGTTATAACTTCACAGGAGACAGTGGAGGCTTTTTCAGAACCCCTTAATGCTATTCTTGATGCAGTCAGGAGTGTACTGGAACAGACTCCCCCCGAGTTATCTGCAGATATAATGGATAGAGGCGTTATTATGACCGGTGGCGGTTCTTTGTTGACAGGAATGACGACCTTGTTGAGTAAGGAGACTGATATACCTGTATTCCTGGCTGATGATCCCCTTACCTGTGTAGCCAGGGGTACTGGACATGCCCTGGAAGAAATGGATAAATTGAGTGATTCCCTGATAACCTATGAAGGTCTTGGTTTTAAACGTTAAAATTTAGAAAGGATTTGGTATTTTGATGGCAAAAAGGAGATTATTCATATATGTTCTAGTATTGGTCGCAATATTTTCTACAGTAGTTTTCGGAGAAGAGATAATGAAACTGTCTGAGATAAAGCCAGACATGGAAGGGATTGCCAGGACAGTTTTCCAGGGATATAAGGTTGAGGATTTTCCTGTAAAGATAATAGATGTAGTTGATCAGGGCCTGAACAGCAGCCTGATTTTATTTAGGGCCTATGGAGATAAGATAGAGGAGATTGGCGGTATTGCTTCAGGAATGAGTGGGAGTCCTGTTTATATTGATGGTAAGTTAATTGGAGCCATTGCCTATAGCTGGTCCTTGAGTGATCACCGCTATGGCTTGATAACACCTATAGAGGATATGCTGGAACTCCTGGAATCTGAAGATCAGTTTGCAGATAGAGGATTTCAGGGCTTTGATTTAAATACTCCTTTATTTATCAGTGGTATGCAGGGCAGGGCTTTTCAGAGGACAAAGGCCAGATTTGAAAGTCTGGGTTTCCAGGTCCTTCAGGGCGGGGGTACCGGCCTGAGGGCTGCCAGAGAAGAACCATTGGAGCCGGGAAGTGCAGTGGCTGTCCAGCTGGTCAGGGGAGATGTAAATATAGCAGCCATTGGGACCCTGACCTATAATGAAAATGGCAAGATATTGGCCTTTGGGCATTCTTTTACCAATAAAGGGGATGTGGATTATTTGCTGAGCCGGGCCTATATAAATTCCATAATTCCCAGCATTTCCAGTCCCTTTAAACTGGGTGCTCCTACAGAGGAACTGATAGGTTCAGTTACCGTGGACCGGAATGCCGGCCTGGCCGGTACCCTGCATAAATATTCCAGGATTATCCCTTTATCTGTCCGGGTAAGGGATCTGGACCGGGATAAAGATAAAATCGTTAATGTCCAGATGGTAAAAGATGAGGACTTACTGACATCCATGATTACCAATGTATCATTACAGGCCATAGATTCAACCCTGGACAGGGTAGGAAAGGGTACTGCTGTTGTTAAGTTGAAAGTAACCGGGAAAGGCCTGGCCAATCTGGGTCTGGAGAGGGAGAATGTTTTTTGTAGCAGGTCAGATATTGCTGCTACAGCCCTGTATGAAGTTTACCAGTTATTTAATATCATCAATCATAATCCCTTTAATAAAGTAGAATTGATTGATATAAAGCTGGATGTAGAGATAAGTGACCGGGATAACGTAGCCCTTATCCAGGAAGCAAAGATAATGAATGAAAGTATTAAAGCTGGGGATACCCTGGAGATACAGGTTACTTTACTGCCTTATCGTTCCGAACCAGTTGTAAAGAGGATTACCTTTGAACTACCGGAAGATATCAACCCTGGGTTGACAACACTGGTCATAGACGGCGGACTGACCGGGATTTCTTATCAGGCCTTGCCGGCAGAGGATGATTATGGTTTTGAAGAGACTAAAGAGGCCATCATTGAGGGTTATAAGGATTTAGAGTCTATCCTTGAAGATTTCCTGGAAAGGCCGAAGAATAATGAGTTGATTTTACAGGTTTATCCTGCCTATGCTGTTCCGGAGCAGGTGATGGAAGGGGATGAAGAGAAAGAAGATAGGCAGAGAAGGGATAGTAGTGTTGTAGATGAAGCAACTGAAAATGAAGAGAATGAGACTGAAAAGCGGAAAAATGAGCGGGAGAGAAATGGGGAAAATTCACACCGGGAGATAAAGGAAGTCCATGCAACGGAGTATGTGCTGGAAGGCAGCCTGGTCATCGATTTTAATATTGAAGAGGAGACAGAAGGAACAGTTCCTGGCAGTGAATAATTTGCGAAAAAAAGATACCATTTATCATAAGGATGCCCTGATGGAAGGAGTTTCTGTCAGGGTATTTTTCCATTAAATACATGTCAACAAGGTTGATTTAGCTGTATAAATATAATATTATGAACTTATGGCCAGGGAGGTGAGGAGATGAGATACAGGCAGGTTTTTTTAATTGTATTACTTATGTTTTTAACCCTTACTTTTTTGTTTTTTTATAATATACGAGGTCTTTTTTCTAATATAGAGGAAGAATTATTTGCCTATCTGGAGAAAAACCACCAGATAGAGGTAGAGGTAGGCAGTTTCATTTTCTGGCCTGTAAACCAGATGACTTTAAAGGATGTAAAGATAAACTCATTGGAGAAAAAATTCTCTATCTCCACTCCCGAACTGAATATTTACTATAATCTTTTCAGTTTTTTGACAGACGGGAATCTGGCTATTGCCTTAAATTATATTAATCTGGAAAGCCCGCATATAGAGATAAACAATGATCTGGATGAGCTGCCGGCAGATTTTGATATTTTGGAGTTTCTGGCAGGTATCCCTTTTCTCTCCTCTGCCCAGCTGCGGATTAATGCTGGAAGTTTATCCTATACTGACCAGAACAACCAGGTGAGCCTGGCAGAGATTGATTTACTGGCCAAAAGTTCCAGTGATGGAGAGTATCAGGTCAAGATAGAAAGCAAGCTGGACCTGAACAGGATGGAGTGGCAGGAATACCGGCTGGAGAAGCTGAAAGTGGACAATCTAACATTGGCCTTATCCATGAAGGATGGTAAATGGAAGGCCTTGCTGGAGAGTGAATTTATTAACCTGGATGGATTTATCACCAGTCCTGTGGAACTGGAACTTGATTCATTAAAGCTGGTTGCAGATAAAATAAGGGGAGAGCTTAAACCATTAATACATCTCAGTGGAAACCAAGCTGTAGTGGAGAGTTACAGTGGGACTTTCTTTATCAGGGACAGCCGGGGTAAATTTTCCTACCTTGAGCAGGGAGGGGAAGAAAGGTTCATCCTGGAAGATATCTCAGGTTCCCTGGGTTTTGATTCAAAGGAGGCGGCCCTCTATACTGAGGGGATTGAGTTTTCCCTGAATGGGAACCCGGTTAAAATCAGCGGCCGTATTGATGAGCTATTAACTGATAATATGGAAATCATTGCTCATCTGAAATCAAATCAGTTTCAGCCCGGGGAGCTGGATTTTCTGCCCGGTTATCTGAATTTTGACGGGATAGTGGCCCTGGATATCTCTCTTGCCGGGAGAGTTGATAACCTGGCCATGAATCTTGATCTTTCCATGGCTGAAGGAAGTATCAACAATATCAGCCTGGAAAACCTGACGGGGAAACTGCGTTATAATCAGGGCAACTTTTATCTGGATAAACTTAATTTTATTCTGGGAGATACTGGGCAGATAAGTGTCAACGGTATCTATAACCGGAATCATAATTATAGCTTTTACCTGGAAGGGCATTATATTGATCTTTCCCTTTTACAGAAGTCCGGGATTACAGGCCAGGATTCATTAGTCTCCCTGCCTGCACTGGAGTTATCAGGGAAGCTTAATATCATGGCCAATCTGGTTGGCCATGGTCTGGCCCGTGCTGAACTCCTGGCCTCTGGAGAACTGGAGATAGTGGAACCGGAAATCCATCTGCCATCCCTTGGGTTTAATTTTACTAAATTGAAGAGCAGCTTTTATTTGACCGGCCGGAGACTGCTTCTGCGGGAGGGGGAATTATCGGGCCAGTGGGGCAAACTGGCTTTTGGCGGTGAACTGGGGCCGGAGTTGGACCTGGACTTTTATGGGGATTCGCTGAATCCGGCTGTACTGCTGGCTGAAACCAGTCTGGATATAGAACCCGATCCTGATCTCAAAGGGAAGCTGAGGCTTAGCGGTACTGTGCAGGGGGATCTGGCTTCACCCCGGCTGGAGCTTTCTCTGCTCAGTGAAGAGGGTACCCTCTATGGTATGCATTATGACAGCCTGAGTGCCAGATTAAATTATATTGATGGTGAAGTGACTGTAGAGGAACTGACCCTGAATTATCTTGATAATCTTATCCAGGGTACCGCATCCATAGGCCTGCCCTCCGGAAAGCCTTTTATCAATGCTCTTATCTCTTCTGACAGCCTGGATATAAAAACTATTTTAAATATGGATGGAGGGGAAGTGAGGGGAATACCATTAAACGGTACCCTGGCAGCAAAGGTGAATATTACTGGCCCCCTGGATCAGCCGGAGATTTTTATTTCTGGCAGGTCCGGTAATGCAGGTCTTTATATAAATAAGCAAGAAATAGTATTTGATGAACTTTCCTTTTATCTAAAGAAGGTGAAAGGAGCTTTTTTGCTGGAGGAATTTTTGCTGAAGAAGGCTGAGGCTCTTTTATCGGCAGGGGGAACCGTCTCCGGACTGGAACTGGCCCTGGATTACAGCCTGCAGGATTTACCCCTGGCAGATTTAGCAGGGTTTTCTTTCCTGGAAAGTCTGGACGGGAGGATAAATATAGAGGGACGGGTCAGTGGTTCTCTGCTGGATCCGGCTGTTTCCGGCAGGCTGGATATCCAGAACCTGTTTTATCAGGATAAGTCCCTGGGTTTTGTCCAGGGTAACCTGTATTATTATGCCGGAGATATTGGCCTGGATAGTATCAGCTGGAAAAACGGAGGACAGGAATACAGGGTGCAGGGAAGGATTAAAGATTTTCTACAGGAACCCTATCTGGATCTTACTGTCAATACAAGGAATGGCAGGACAAAGGACCTTTTCTTCCTGGACCTGCCTCCTGACCTGGAAGACTTATTCTTTGCTGATTATTACCTCAGTGGTGACGGATATCTTGGAGGAACCCTTGAGGATATATCAGCCTGGCTGGATCTTCAGCTGGTAAATATAGAGAGTGAGGATAGCAAGGTCATATTGACGGGTAATTTCTACCCTGGCCTGGATCTCTATATTGTGGGAGAGGATATAAAGATAGATAGACTTTTACAGAAATATCTTGATGCCGGAATAAGCGGAAAGCTGGCTGTGGCTGGAGAAATGAGGGGGAGCCTGAATTCTCTCAACCTGTTGCTGGAAACCAGGGTGGAAGATATGTCTGTTGAGGACATATATATAGATAGTATTCAGGGAAGCCTGGAACTCAGGAATGGAGGCCTGCTCACTCTCCAACAATTTTTAGCTGTTTCAGAAGGGCAAAGCTTGAGATTGAACGGCACAATGGATTTAAAAAGAGAGAAAAGGACCAAGGCCAGGCTGGAGTTGAGACATTTTCCTCTGGAACTGCTTTCTGCCCTGGATTCATCCTTCCCTGCCATGGCCGGCCTTCTTTCTGGTGAGCTGGCTCTCAATACAAACTTTACTGGAAAGGATATAGAATTAAATGGCAGGCTATATCTTGAAGAGGGGGCAGTAGATTTTAATTTTCCCGATACTTTTTCCGGTTTAAGGGGTATTGTAGATTTACAGGGAGAAATTATCAGCCTGGAAAACCTGAAGGGTAACTATGGTACCGGCCTGGTAGAAATAGAGGGTATCATAAAACCTTTTGCTGCCGATGATAATCTGGCTCTCAGGCTGAAGGGTAAGGATCTGCCCTTTGCCCATGGTTCTATAGAGGGTTATTTTGATGGAACAGGCCGGTTAAGCGGTTCCTTTAGCGGGCCGATGATCGAAGCAGAACTCCTGGCCCATCATCTGGATGTACGGTTACCCTTTACATGGCCGGTTTCTGGAGGGGGAGGGGGTTACTGGAAATATGACCTCCTGCTTTCTCCCGGTACCGAGGTTTATCTGGTCAATAACAACATCAATGTTTTGATTCAGGAGGGTTCTCTGAAGGTACAGAATACTGGCGGGCAGCTGGCTCTTATCGGTGAGCTATATAGCAGCCAGGGCAGCTTTGATTTCTACAATAACAAATTCTTCCTGCAGAATGGGATGGCCAGGTTTGAGCAGTCCTTTGTGGAAAAAGACAGGTATATCCCCTATATGAATATAAATGCCTGGACAAATATTGGCGGAGCCAGGATCAATGTACAGCTGAACGGAAAATCCAATAATATGATTGCTACCTTTAGTTCTTCTCCTCCTTTAAGTGAAGAGGAGATACTGACCCTGTTGACCAGTAAGGGAGGTTTAGGGGAATTTGTCTCCGGTAACCTAGGAGATGTGCTTTACAGGGAATTTTTCCGCTGGCTCCATAATCAGATTCAGGTGGATTATATTATAGATGTACAGGAGGCCCTGCGTAAGGCCTTTGAACTGGATAGGTTTGAACTGGATACCTATAACTGGCTCTTAGGTAATCAAATTTCTCTCTATATCGGAAAACACCTGAGTGACCGCCTTTATCTGGAATATGTGAGCATACTTGGTGATGAGGAGACATTGCTCTTTGATGATTACGGCAGGGAATTGAAATTACAATATTTCCTTGATAAAAATGTCATCCTGGAAGGCAGCTGGCAGGGAGAGGAAAACTATTCCATCAGTATAGAGACAAAATATCAGTTCTAGATTAGAAAGGTAATGACTATGGATTTATATTATAAAGAGATCAGGAAGTACAATCTTCTCACTCCTGAAGAAGAACAGGATTTGTGGGTCAAATACCGGAAGGAAGAATCTCTGGAAGCCCGGCAGGAGCTGATTAAAGCCTACCAGCCCCTTGTCTTTAAGGTAGTAAGGCATTTTAACAGCAAAAGGGAGATTTTGATGGATCTAATTCAGGAGGGTAATATTGGCCTGATTCAGGCAGTAGATTCCTTTGAAGCAGAACGGGGCAGCAGCTTTGCCAGTTTTGCCAGTAAGCATATCCGGGGGCGGGTTCTGGATTATTTACGAAAGGGAAACAGGCCCTTGCCGGAGATTAGATTGCTCTCCCATGAATACCTGGAAAGGGAGATTGAAGTACGCTGCCTGGTTGACAGGGTCAGGGCTGTCCTGGAAGAATTACCTGGTAAAGAGAGGACAGTTATCGAAGGGATATATCTGGCTGACAAAAATGCCAGCCTCCTGGCCCGGGAGATGGGTATCAGCCTGTCCTATTTATATAGATTACAGAAAAAAGCCATCAGGCGCATGCGGGGCAAGCTATCCAGATTTATCAAGGAATGGGGATAGATAAATTAATAAATATAGCTAGAGGGAGAAATATAGTAAAAAAGGCTTCTGTTCTGATTATATTCATGATTAATGCTAGATTATTGCTGAAATACTTNATTTTCCGGAGGTCAGTTTTTCATTTCTTCTGCAGATATTAAATGAGGGAGAGGTAGAAGTATGGGGAAAGGGAAGAGGTGAAAATTTTAGTGTGAATAAGGTTCTCAAACATATTTCCTTTGCCCGGGATTGGCTGGCAAAGGCGGAAGAAAGAATGAAAACCGGTAGTTTACTGGAGGGTGAGCTTTATCTATCCCTGGCTGAAGCAGAGGTGCGTAAGGCCTGGGAAGATAGTTATCTTTCCCGCAGGCAGTCAGCCCAGCCTGGTTTCTGGTCCAGAAAAAGATTGTTTTCTCTTATACTGGCTGCTGTATTTTTATTTGTCCTGGGATTTTCAAACTACCTGGGTGATTACCGGACCGGGAATGAAGGGATAGAGTTAAAGCTGGTTTATGGCAGCTGGCTTAGGGGTGAAACATATATCGACCGGGAAGAAAGGGAAACAGAATTGATTAATATTAACCTGATGGAAGAAAATATTATAGGAGGCGTTAGAGATTGGAAAAAATAAGGAGGATTTTCTTAATCGGTTTTGCTGCTTTTATTTTAATCAGTGCTTCAGTCATAGCAGCTGAAGGTTTTCAGATTATAACCGGCCTGGAAGTGGAAGGAAACCAAAGAATAACTACTGAAGAAATCCTGGAAGTACTCGAGACAGGGATAGGCAGTCCGCTGGATGAAGAGATATTAAAGGCAGATTTACAGAGGGTCTATGACCTGGGCTATTTCCAGGATGTCAGTGTTTCCTTTGAGGTCTATTTGGGTGGATTAAAGGCGATTTTTGAAGTGGTTGAATATCCTGTCATTAAGGATATAATAATAGAAGGGGTTCAGTCCTATTCAGAGGAGGAGTTTTTATCTTTACTGGGTATTGAAAAAGGGGAAGTATTGAATCACAATAAAATCCTGGAAGGCAGGAGAGAAATAGAGAGGGTATATCAGGAAGCCGGTTATATACTGGCCATGTTTACTGATCTAAATATTTCTGAAGAGGGTATACTTAAAGTAAAGTTTAATGAAGGTTATATCAATGATATTATTATTAAGGGGAATGAAAAAACCAGGGATTTTGTTATACTGAGGGAACTGGAATTTGCCCCAGGTGATGTTTTAAACATGAATATATTACAGAATTCTTTCCAGAACCTGGTCAGGCTGAATCTTTTTGCAGAGTTCAATCCTTACCTGGAACGGGTCAGCATCTGGGAGAATACTGCCAATATAATTATTGAAGTAGTGGAAGGTAAAACCGGTCTGCTGGGTGCCGGGGTCACTTACAGTACCAAAGACGGCTGGTTAGGTTTTGTCGATATTCAGGAGAGGAACCTGCTGGGGAACGGGCAGACCCTGGGTTTCCAGTGGCAGTTTGGAGGTATAACCAATTACTCCCTGAATTTTTATGAACCCTGGTTACTGGGTACAAGGACTTCTTTTGGTATTGTTATTTATGACCGGACCTCAAAAGGTATAAATGTAGACAAGGTACACCGCCGGGGTGGCAATATTCTTTTAGGCCACAATCTAATCAATGAATGGGACGGTATGATTAAATACAGTGTAGAGAATTATAAGGAGTTTAATGATTCCGATGTTTCTCTTGCGGATTACGAGAGTGTTCTCCGCAGCTTAACTCTGCAGGTTGACAGGGATACTACCAACCATCCCTTTAACCCGACCGGAGGAGCCATAGATATATTCTCAGTAGAATATGCCGGTAACTTCCTGGGTGGTACTGAGGATTTTGTTAAATATAATCTGGATATGCGGAGATTCTATCCAGGTTTCAAGAGTAATCAGGCCTGGGGAATCAGGCTGAAGGTAGGTAAAGGAGAAGGAAATCTGGAGAAGAGGCAATATCATCTGGGTGGTTCAGAAAGCCTCCGGGGTTATAAGAGCCTGGAGTTTTCCGGTGATTCTCTCCTGCTCCTGAACCTGGAATACCGCCTGCCCATTGCAGACAATTTCACGGCAGTGGTCTTTGCCGATGCGGGAAATGTCTGGGACAAGGGAGAAAGCATCAGTCTTGGAGATCTTAAATATTCCATTGGTGCTGGTCTCAGGATGAATACCCCGATCGGGCAGCTGAGACTGGATTACGGATTTAACGAAGATGGCAGTGGCCAGCCTCATTTCAGCATTGGCCATACTTTCTAATGATCATATACAGTAAACTTAAGGGGGAGAATATGAAGGTACTTGCTTCTAAAACAAAATCTATATTATTGGTGCTAATATTGGCATTAACTACTGGTTTGTTCATTCTTTTTAATCCGGTAGAACGGACAGCTGCCGTATCCAACATGGCTGGCCGGATTGCCTATGTTGATCTTTGGGTTATCTTTAATTATCATCCAGAAAAGGCGAATGCTGAAATGGAGTTAAAGCAGCTGGCCCAGTCGATGCAGGTAGAATTAGAGGAAAAGGCTAAGGGTTTACCTAAAAATGAACAGCAGGATTTACTGGAGCAATATCAGAGTTTACTCACTCAACAGGAAAGAGACTTAGTCCAGAATATCATAGAAGCTATCAGAAAAGAGATTACAGAATTTGCCCAGGAAAAAGAATTAAAAATGGTACTGGATAAAAACAATGTTATCTATGGGGGAATTGACCTGACAGAAGAAGTTATTAATTATATCGAGGAGAAATATAAAGAAGCAGCTCCTGAAGAAGACAATACTGCAGAAGGAGAGGTAGATGTTGTAGAAGGGTTTGTTGAACAGGAAGATAATGAGCAATAAGGAGTTTTGCAGCTGCAGAAGATAGGGTAAGAGAGGGGTGTCTGGAATGAAAATTTTTCCCAGGTTTCTGCTGACGGTTTTGCTGATGGCTATTTTCGGAACTCTGGGTTATCTGTATATAAATTCACAGAGTGTAGTAGTACCGGATACCCCTGCTATAGATATGGAAAATATTGAAGAAAATAGTTCTATCAGGGAAAAGGATGAATCCCTCCGCCAGTACCTGAAACAGAAAAAGATAGAACTGGAATACCAGGGAAGGCTTTTAAAGGAGAAAAGGGATTTATTGGCGAAAAGAAGGCAGGAGATTGAATATCATATACTGATGGAGACAGAGAAAATCAGGACAGGCTATCAGGAAAAGCTGGATTCTTACCAGAAGGAATTGGAACAGCAATACCAGGAGTTTGTAAAAAAGAAGGAACAGGAATTTCTGGAACAGGTAGCGGTGAAGAAGGAATTATATGCAGAAAAATTACAGCAACAGCTGGAGAATCTGCAGGAGACTTATCTGGCAGAACTGGAAGAGTATAAGGAGGATATTGTCAGGGCTTTTTATCTGGCAAAACTCAATTATGACCTAAAGTTAAATTTATTGGATTTACCTGCTGAGGAGAAAGAGAAGTATTTAGAAGAATACAGTGACCTGGAAGCTCAGTACATGGCTTCCCTCCAGGAGAAAGAGGCTGCAATTTTAGAGGAGATGGAAAATAGAATAATGGAATTAGAAGACGGATATAATCTGGAACTGGATGAATATAAAAGGAGATTAGAAAATACTATTAAAAAGGAACTGGAGGACGAAAAAGTAAGGAATCAACAGGCCCTCTGGAATTATCTGGAGGAACAGCAAAAAAAGATGGAAGAGGAGATAGAGAAAAAGATTGAGGAGATCCGGGTTTATAGCAGGCAGGAATTGGCGACACTGGAGGCGCTAATTCAGGATATTTCCCGGGAGTATTTTAGTCTGGAATCAGAGCTTTCTATATTGGAAAAGGAAGTGATGTATTAAATGAAGCTGAAAAAGATTTCTTTATTGATTTTAATGATTTCTGTAATAGTATTGGCAATGGCCGGGTGTAGTACTGAAAAGACGGAGAAAATCGCCTTACTGGATATAGAAGCCCTTTTACAAAATAGTAAGAGGGCCAGGCAATTAGAGACAGAGCTGCTGGATATCGGACAGAGGCTGGCAGAAGATTATATGGATAAAGAGGCAGGGCTTTCTGTGGAAGAAGGCAAAGAAGAGCTGGACCTGATTTCCCAGGAGTATCTGGACAATAGACAGAGATTGGAAAACAGCTTGAATAATGAATTATATGAAGCAATCAGGGAGGTAGCGGAAGAGGAAGGAATCAGTATAGTCCTTTATAGGGAAAGTGTTTATTTTGGAGGGGAAGATATTACAGGGAGGGTCATTAAAAAACTTGATGAGAGATTTATAGAAAAAGGAGAGTCTAATAATGGCTAAGGAAAGCTCCTTTTATACTGTGGGAGAACTGGCAGGATTGGTGGAAGGAAGGGTAATCGGTGATTCTGATATAATAATACGGGGTGTTGCCGGGGTAGCCGAAAGTACCGAGGAGCAACTTACCTTTGCTGAAGATGCCCGGTATCTGGCAGAGGCAGAAAATTCCCGGGCAGCTGCTGTCCTTGTCCCTGAAAATATAAATGAGAGCAGGAAAACCATCATAGCTGTTAAAAATCCGAGGCTGGCCTATGCCCGGATAGCTTCCCTTTTTGCTCCTGCTGTCTTTTATAAGCCTGGTATAGATCCTGCTGCTGTTATATCAGCAAAAGCCAGGATAGGAAAGAATGTTTCCATCCATCCTCATGTAGTTGTAGAGGATAATGTGGAGGTAGGGGATAATGTCATCCTGGCCCCGGGGGTTTTTGTTGGCAGGGATAGTAAGATAGGTGATAATACAGTGATTCATCCTAATGTGGTGATTGAATATAATAGTATTATCGGCTCCAATGTAATTATCCATGCCGGTACAGTCATCGGTTCTGATGGTTATGGCTATGTCAGTGCTGCAGACGGCCATCATAAGATACCCCAACTGGGCAATGTAATCATAGAGGACGATGTGGAGATTGGGGCAAATGTAACTATTGATAGAGGGGCCAGCGGTCCCACCTTTATCGGGGCAGGAAGCAAGATAGATAATCTGGTCCAGATTGCCCATAATGTGAAGGTTGGACCGGATTGCCTGATAATTGCCCAGGTAGGTATTGCCGGCAGTACGGAATTGGGTAAAAGGGTCATTCTGGCCGGCCAGACAGGAGTGGTAGGCCATATCAAGATTGGTGATCAGGCAGTGATAGCCAGTGACAGCACAGTTACCAAGAGTGTGCCTGCAGGTGTCTTTTATTCCGGCAAACCGGCCCATGATCATAAGGCAGCCCTCAGGGAACAGGCAGCAGTAAGGAAACTGCCTGAGCTTCTGAAAACAATAAAAGAGCTGGAGGAAAAAATAAAGAGATTGGAGGATGAAGTGAGGAAATGAGAAGAAGGGTTTTTCTTTTAAGTTTGGTATTTTTATTACTTATCAATGTAAACCTGCTGGCCCTGGACAAATTGGTCCTGGCCCCTACAGCTGATCTGATGGGAGGCAAGGGTTTTATTTCAGGAGAGATTATCGGCTCCTCCCGGCGGCAGGTTTCCGGGCTCTATAATATCAGTTCCAGTCTGGCTTTAGGGGGGACCATTCACTTTAACAGGCACAATACTGAACCAGGAATCCTGGCCAAATTGATAATCGTTCAGGAAGATGAGGTGCAGCCAGCTGTGGCTATAGGTTTACAGAAAGAGGATCTTTATATCGTAGCCAGCAAGAATTTAGGCCTGGGTTTCCGGGGACATTTTGGTTTTGGTAATGGAGAACTGGGCGGGCTCTTTATAGGTTTCAACAAGTTTTTAAATCCAGTCTCCATCAATTCCGGTACAGGTTCTTCCCTGCCGATTATTAATCTGAAAGGTGAATACAAAAACAGCGAAGTCAGTTTTGCCGTACAGATGAATTTGCAGGAAAATATGAAGGTGGATATTGGTTTTGTAGGTTTAGAGGAAATCAAACTGGGGCTCGGTTACTTATTTTAAAGCTTTGACCTAATTGTATAGGATGATAAAGTAAATAGAAAACCGTCATCATATTATTACCATGATGACGGTTTTTTATCCCTTTGGAGGCAGGTGTATTTGCGGTTACTTACTGTATTTCTATGTCTATATCATTATCACCGGGAACAAAGATCTCCTTTTCTCCTACATATTCTTTAAAGCTGGCTTCTATAAGCCAGGTCCCCTTGGATAAGTTCAGTATAAAGGTGCCTGTTAACGGATCAGCATAGGTTATTCTTTCGCTCTTATTTGCCATGTTCCTGGCCAGTATCTGTATTTTGGAGGAATCATGTATGGGTAAGCCTGCATATTGCAGGGCTTTTTTTATGTTAAGGAGCCCTGCACCGTAAAAAATGTCTGTTCCTGGAGTGCCCAGGTCATCGGCAGTTCCCTGCAGGATTTTTTTAACCTGTTGGGGGTTATTTAAACCTGCACTATAGAGTAAAGCCGCCGCAGCGGATACATGGGGGGCAGCCATGGATGTACCCTGGGACCAGGTATATTGGTATATTGCTGTATCATTGTGGATGTATCCTGCTGTACTGAGGATCGTATTATATTCCCCTGACAGGACACTGCTGTCTCCACCTGGAGCGACCAGGTCCAGTTCCAGCCCGTAATTGGAGTAGTAGGCCCTTTCTTTCGTGGGGCCGACAGCCCCGACACTGATAACCTCTGGATACCTGGCTGGATAGAGGATAGGGCTGCTGCCATTATTGCCGGCAGCTGCAACCACCGTTACCTGCTGCTGGACAGCGTATTGTATAGCCTC
>JGI24708J26588_10000959_pt1 | contig 23196 bp, 20 predicted proteins | sample BioPla1DNA2_FD_26588 | JGI IMG/M metagenome (IMG submission 26588) | reverse complement strand
TGCAATAGATATTCCTAATAAAGAAAGTAAAACGGCATAGCCGATATTGAAACCGACCATGCCAATTTTTTTAGAATTATAAATCCCTATGGTAAAGCACCATTGGCAGCTTTTTTGTTTTACCATGCTATATCAAGCCCATTAGCTTGGTTGTAGCTATTAATCTCTTCTAATTTCCTTATAAGCGAAATCTTATAATTTTCCAGTCTTTGCCTTGACATCTTATTTCCCTTTGACCCTATATCCCTTTGTATTTCATGGAAAATCTTTCTGTATTTTGACATATCTGTTTCAAGGGACTTATATTTAGACTCCATATATAATATATGTCTTTCAATGCATTCCCTTTGCATAAGTGTATGCTTATGTATATCACTATGCATTTTATTAAAATTATTATTCATATAGGCTATATCATTCCTTGTAGCTATAAAAGTTTCCTGCCTTTTTTCCCATATTTCTTTATCTGACTTTTTATCAAGTCCTAGCTTAACCTTACTATCGTAGTCTAAATCACTTAATTCCTGAACAAATTTCTTATACTTAATAATATTAAAATTGATATTATTCCAAAATTCCTCGTTTAAAAAGGCTTGTTTACTTATTTCCGAGTCTACATTTTCCCAGAGTTCTTGATATACCTCTAGCATACGAATCTTTGTATTTGTAATATCTCTTTGTGCCTTGTAAAATTCTAATCTTTCCTTATACTCTTTTTGCTTGTTTTCTAGATCCTTATAGTTATTTGTTTCTAACACCTTTACATTTTCTAGTTTTTTTATATAATATTCCTCATTATTAATTAAACCCACCTAAAACCCCTCCCACATACCATATATTTACATTTTATAGGTATTTGGGAATTTTTGCAAGCATTATCTTAAATTTCTATAGATTCTGGTAAGTCTGATATTACATTATGGGCCCATTTGCCAGATTTAAATCTGTGCATGGATAAAATAAATTTAGCAATCTCTTCTATTGATACCATAGCAACTACAGCTTCCACAGGTAGTTTGAATACAAAGGATCCAAGAAGGGCCATTGGTACCCCTACAATCCACATTGAAATAGCCTCTATTAAGAGTGCAGATCTAGCATCCCCACCACCTCTCAGTATTCCTACAATTAAAAGCACATTTACAGTTCTAAGTATAAGTATTACTGATGTAATATATAAAATTGTCCTAGATGCACTTGCTACAGAATCTGATACTGAGAATATATTAACTATAGTACCTGCACTAACTGCCAGTATTACACTCATTACTGCGGAGAAGATAACACCTATAACTATAATTCTTTTTGCATAAAGTTTACCCTCTTCCTCTTGTCCTTCACCTATTTTATTTCCAACCATTGTAGCTGCCGCACCTGCCAAACCAAATACAGTTACAGTTAATAGGTTAACTATAGTATTTGATATTTGAACTGATGCTGCTGCCTCAGCATTTATATGCCCATAAGCCGATGAATACACAACTGCCCCAAGTCCCCAGCATAATTCATTTAAGACCACAAACATAACAGGTACCGATACCCTTGAAATTAAATCCTTGGAAAAACCAAATAACTCTTTAAATTTTGCAGCAAAAACCCCTTTTCTTAAATAAACTATAGATACTAAAACAATAGTTTCGATTATCCTTGCAATAGTTGTAGCAAGAGCTGCCCCTGCAACACCAAGTGCTGGGGCTCCAAGATTCCCAAATATAAATACCCAGTTAAAGAAAACATTCACCAAAACTGCAATTATACTTACTCCCATAGGTAATGTTGTATCTCCTATACTCCTTAGATTAAAACCATACGCAAATGTAATTGCTGTAAATATATAGCTAATAGAAACCACCTGCAGATACTCTACTCCTAAACGGATAACTTCTCTATCAGGTGTAAAAAATCTCATTATCTTATGGGGAAATATAAGCACAAAAGAAGTACCTATAGTCGTTACTATAGTTACCCCAACTAATGTAAAGCCTAATATCTTCCTAATATTAGCTATATCTTTTTTTCCCCAGAACTGTGAGGTAAATATGGCTGCCCCACTACTTATACCTGTAATTCCCATTAAAATTATCAAAAAAAACTGGTTTGCAAGACCAACTGCTGCTAACTCTTTTTCTCCCACCATACCAATCATTAGTGTATCTACCATGTTTAATGAAGATCCTATTAATTGCTGAAGTGTTATTGGAATTGCAATAACCATTAATTTTTTATAAAAGTCCTTATCATTAAATATATCTTTCCACCACAGTAATAGTCTTTGTGTCATTTTACGCTCTCTCCTACTAGGTAATTATCAATTATTTCTTCAGCAAGCCTCTTTTGAATGTTAGCACTATTTATAAGTGATAATACCATAATTATTATATCTTCCTCTTTTGATTGTTCTAAGTCTAATGTCTCTAGTTTTTCTGTAACCGATTGCTTTATTTGTATCTTATCCTCTTTTTTAACTTCCAAAAATCTTTGATACAAATCGAATACATCAATTCCTTCCTTATATATAGTTTCAGTAAATAAAGTTTTAATATCTCCTATTGATAATATTTGTTTTAAGTTATAAATAAGTGCCATCATTATTAAATGCTCAGGTGAGTATTTTTTGTTTGTAGCTGGCTTTAATATTTTATCTTTTACATAATTATTAATCATTGTTTTGGTTAGAAGTTTATCATCTTCATATCGTTTTCTAGCTTCTAGCTTACTTTCAAATAAAGTTATAACCTGATCCATATACAAGTCAAGCATAGGAATATCCCTTACTTCTATTTCTTCATGACTGCATATTTCATCAAGCAATTCTAGTATTTTTATATTCATTCTCTATCACCCTATTATATTTTTATGTATCCTTATACTATATGAATTTTAAAATATATGCAAATAATATTTTTATTCTCTTTTCTTTTTTATATATAGGTGGTATAATAACATTAACAAAAACACATAGTAACGATAACTATGTATTGAACCAGTAATATGTTAGGAGGAAATAAAATGAAAAAATTCAGGGAACCAGTAAGTGGATTTACCCATTTATTTGGAGCACTTGCATCTTTTGTAGGCTTAATATTATTAATATGGAAACAGATTACCGTACCTAGATATAGTCCCCTAGGCTTATTCTCTGTAATAGTATTCGGACTTAGTTTGATTTTTCTATATACAGCTAGCACAGTTTACCACCTGGTTTCTTCCAGGGAAAAAGTAATGCTTTTTTTAAGAAAGTTAGACCATTCTATGATCTTTGTTTTAATAGCAGGTACCTATACACCTGTCTGCCTCATTGCTCTAGAAGGGGCATGGAGATGGGGCCTATTTAGCCTTATATGGACTTTTGCTATCCTAGGGATTGTACTTAAACTAACTTGGTTTGAATGTCCACGTTGGCTATATACCTTTTTTTATATTGCAATGGGTTGGCTTGCCATATTTGCAATTTCACCACTATCTAAAGTGCTTCCCAAAAATGCACTCTTTCTATTAATAGGAGGGGGTGTAGTTTACACACTGGGTGGCATTATATATGCTTTTAAATGGCCAAAGCTTAATTTAAAACATTGGGGATTCCATGAGATATTCCACTTATTCGTGCTAGGAGGTAGCTTCCTCCACTATATGCTAATCATGCGTTATCTTTAATGATTTTCCAAGATATAATCAAAATGTCATCTACATATATTTTGTAGATGACATTTTGATATAATGCAGTTATTATATTTTATACTTCCCAGTTTTTCATTCTTTCCCTTAGCAAATCCGTTAAGATTTTGGCTTCTTCTCTTGTAATAACATTAAATTTTCTTGCTTCACGTATTCTTAACTTATATTCTTTGTTAAGTGCACTTTTAAATTTTTTCATAGGTACTTCTTTTTCTTGTAATATATCATAAATCTTTTTACCTTCTTCCGCAGACTCCCTAATCTCTTCCTTACTAATACCTAGGCTTAATAAGGTGTTAATAATAACCTCGGGACTATCTAATCCAGCCTTATGGTAAAGCTCTGCAAGACTACTACTAGAACCTCCATCTTCACTACTTTCACTTTGAATACTTGGCGGAGTGGTTTGTCCAGCGTATACAAATACATTGCTTCCCATACATATAATGGCCACAAATATTAGGATGCTTTTTTTATACTTCATTATAAATCCTCCTTTTCTGTTTATACATTATTATAATGCTTATATTCTTCTATTATTATTCAGGGTAATATATTACAGTAAAATTATTGTTTGAAAATTTCTTCAAATTAATGATATAATATATATAAATTTAGAAAATATGAGAGGATGAATCTTATGTTAAAAACAAGATCTGCTGGAATCCTATTACATCCCACCTCATTACCTAGTCCATTCGGCATTGGGGATATGGGAAAAGATGCTTATAATTTTATTGATTTTTTACATGCCTCTGGCCAAAAATACTGGCAAATACTACCCCTAGAACCCATAGGTGCTGGTAATAGCCCTTATGCTAGCTACTCAGCATTTGCAAAAAACATTTTACTTATTTCGCCAGAAAAGTTAGTTGAAAAGGGGCTCCTTAGTAGTCAGGATATAGAAGAAAAACCAGCTTTTGATGACCGCAGGGTTCTATATGATAATGTTATATCCTATAAGGACAAATTATTTAAAAAAGCCTTTGCAAACTATAATTTACTTGATAAGGCTGAACTACTTAATTTTAATCTATTTTGCCATGATAATTCATTTTGGCTAGATGATTATTCACTCTATATCTCAATTAAGGAATATTATGTGGAGCTTCGCAAGAATTCTTCCATAGATTACGAAAAAACCTATAATAACTTAAAGGATACTTATAACAAGGAATTAATTGATGAGTTTTATTATGAAGGGGCATGGTTTACATGGCCAGAAGAATTAAGGTCACGTATGCCTAAAGCATTGGATAAGACAAGGGTTGAGTTAGAAGATAAAATTCTTTATCATAAATTTCTCCAGTTTATATTTTTTGAGCAGTGGAACTCCCTAAGAAGTTATGCTAACAAGAAGGATGTTTTAATTATTGGTGATATACCCATTTTTGTATCCCTTGATAGTGTTGACGTTTGGAGTAAGCCTGATTTATTTGACCTTGCTAGCAATGGTTTGCCTAGAGAGGTAGCTGGGGTACCACCAGATTATTTTAGTACGGAGGGCCAATTATGGGGGAATCCTCTGTACAATTGGGGATCACACCAAAAGACGGATTTTAACTGGTGGAGAATGCGACTTAAATATATACTAAATTATGTAGATCTTGCCAGAATAGATCACTTTAGGGGTCTAGAATCATTTTGGTCAATACCTATAGAATCTAAAACAGCCAAGTCCGGGAAATGGCGCAAGGCACCAGGATATAAGTTTTTTGATGCATTTCTTAAGGATTATCAAGAGTTGCCTATTATAGCTGAAGATCTTGGGATTCTTACAGATGAGGTTCATGCTCTTAGAGATACTTTTGATCTCGCTGGCATGGCAATTTTACAATTTGCCTTCGAAAATAATAATAAAAACCCATATCTACCTCATAACTGTAAGCAAAATACAGTTCTTTACACTGGAACACATGATAATAATACTAGCCTAGGATGGTACAGTGAAAGTAATCCTACTGTAAAAGACTATGTTAGATCATATATTAACAACAACGATGATGACATGGCATGGAAGTTTATTAGACTTGCCTACTCAAGTGTATGTAATACTGTAATCATCCCTATACAAGACTTACAACAGCTAGGTGCAGAAGCCAGAATGAATATTCCAGGCCTTCCTAAGGGTAACTGGGAATGGAGGTATACTAGGGATATGCTTGATCCTAGCATGATAGATGGTCTTAATTATCTTAGAAAATTATATAATCGTTAAATTAGGTAGATATGTCTTCTATATAACAAGGCAACCTCGGTTGCAAAAGTTATATAGAAGATATATCTACATTACTTCTTGCTTGTAAAAGTTACATATCTTTTATTTTTTGCACAAAAAAAGAGTGGTATTACCACTCTTTTAAAACTTTAAAATTATAGTTTTACAACGTTTTTAGCTTGTGGACCACGTTCGCCTTGCTCAACTTCGAAGCTAACTTCTTGTCCTTCGTCTAATGACTTGAAGCCTTCTCCTGTAAGTGCTGAGTAGTGAACAAATACGTCTTTGTCACCAGGTACCTCGATAAATCCAAACCCTTTTTCGTTGTTAAACCATTTTACTGTTCCTGTTAATGTCATGAATTAATTCCTCCAACTTTTTTAATATTATTATTTTCCAAGTTTCTTACAATCAATAAAGAATCCACACATTAGTAAATATCTACATATTAGTGATGTACAGCATACATACAGCGTCCTAATTTGGATACTTACTAATATGCGGATTGCTCAATCTAGGTAATCAAACTTTATACTGGTATTATAGCACACTTCTTTTCAAATGTACACACTAATTTTGTTTTTTTAATATTTTACTACTTTGCCACATTTCCGGCTACATTTAATATGTCCCAAGTTTTAGAAAAGGGAGGTGAATAGGAGAGGTCCAAATTACCTAACTCTTCCACCGTCATCTCCTTATCAACTGCTGCTGCTAGTACATCTACTCTTAAAACAGCCCCTACCTTACCTATAATTTGCCCACCTAAGATTACTCTAGAGGCTTTATCATAAATAAGCTTTACATAAATATCCTCTGCACCAGGGTAGTAGTTGGTTTGATTCTTATCTGTAACAAACACACTTCCGTAATCAATGCCCATTTCCTTTGCCTCTGACTCACTAATCCCTGTTCTAGCAGCCTCTAATTCCATAACTTTAATAGCAGCCGATCCTAGTGTTCCACTAAATGTTTCTTCCAGACCTGTTAAATTTTCACCTACCATACGGCCTATTTTGTTAGCAGTTGTAGCAAGCGGTATATATACATTTTCTTTTTTTATCTTATGGTAAACAGTTGCACAATCTCCTGCTGAGTATATATACTCTAAATTAGTCTTCCCATATTTATCAATAATTATTGCACCATTTTCTAACATCTCTATTCCACTATCCTTTATGAAGGATGTATTTGGCCTTACACCTGTGGCTATAATTACAAGGTCTGCATCATACTCTCCCTTATTTGTTATAACCTTTTCTACCTTTTCTTTTCCTTCTAAGGATTTTACCATTTCTGATAAGTTTAAATCTACCTTATGTTTCTTTAGTTCTTCTTCCATTATCTCAGTTATCTCTTTATCAAAGGATCCAGGAATAATACTATCATCTAATTGTATTACCCTTACATTTTTCCCTATTTCTTTCATCGCCTCTACAAGTTCTATACCAATATAACCTGCTCCAACTATAACAATATTTTTGTTACTTTCTTGGCTAGCAATTTCTTTAATCTGCTTCCCATCATTCATATCTTTTAGCACAAATACATTACCTATATCTATATTATCAATAGGTGGAATAATAGGGCTTGCCCCTGTTGCTATCATAAGGTTATCATAATGATCTTCAAAAAATTCGTTTGTTTGTAAATTCTTTACTTGCAATGTTTTTGAATTTGGATCAATAGCTATAACCTCATGTTTAATATTAACATCTATTCCCATTTCCCTTGCTTGATCTACTGTTCTTGCAATCATGTAGTTAGGATTATCAAAAAAGCCACCTATATAATAGGGCAGTCCACATGCTCCCAAAGAGATAATATCTGATTTCTCATATAAAATAATTTCAGCGTCTTTATTTGTTCTAGCAGCTTTTGCTGCAGCACTCATTCCTGCTGCTATACCACCAATAATTACTATCCTCATTTTATAACCTCCTTATGCTTATAGTCTACCACTTATTATATACTATAATACTAGAATATCTTACTTTTTTCTAGGGCTAGCACCTAATAATTAGCTTATTCTATTTATTTGCTTCTGCAGCAAGCTCATATTTATCCCAATCCCTTGTTTTAATTAAGTGTCTTGTAAGTTTAGCTAATTCACTTACCACTATTACTGTTGAGGATAATAGAATAATCTTCATCCACATTATAAATGGTAATGATACTGAATTAAAGAATCCTCTAAATACTTGTGTAAGTATTATTTGAGATATCATAGTTGCAAATATAACATAAACGGCAATTCTATTTTTCATAAAGTGAGGAAATATGCTATTTAAACCAAATTCCCTAGAATTGAAGGCATTCATTAAAACACACATTGCAAATAAACTAAATAATACTGTCTGCATTTCATTTGCCACAGCTGGATTATTACCATCTAACTTGGCCCCTAAAATATTAAATCTCATCTGTAAATATAATAATAAAGTGATATAACTAGAATTCCATAGCATGTTCGATAACATTGACTTGTTAATAATATTAGCANNCCTATCTATAGGTTTTCTCTTTAAAACAGAGGATCTTACAGGTTCTAAACCTAAGGCAAGTGCCGGTGGTCCATCCATTATTATGTTTACCCATAAAAGCTGTATAGTTGTAAATGGCATCTGATAACCACCAACTTGAGATATAATAGCAATTAAAAATGCTATTATATTAACACTTATTTGGAACTGTATAAATCTTTGGAAGTTAGAATATATCCCCCTCCCCCACTTAACTGCTTGTATAATTGTCCCAAAACTATCATCTGCTAAAACAATATCAGCTGCATTTTTACTTACTTCTGTTCCAGCTATGCCCATAGCAATACCCACATCTGCTTTGGTAAGGGCTGGGGCATCATTAATACCGTCTCCCGTGACCGCCACCACTTCCCCATTTCTCTGTAATGCTTCTACAATACGCATCTTTGTTTCGGGCTTAGACCTTGCCACAATCCCAATATCACCTATCTCCTCTTCCAATTCCTTATCTGAAAGCTGGTCTATATAACTTGCTTCTACTGCCCTGGCACTATCACCAATTATGCCTAATTCCTCTCCAATAGCTACTGCAGTATAGATATTATCCCCTGTTAACATTTTGCTTGTAATTCCAGCATTTTTTGCAGTGCTTACTGCTTCCTTTACCCCTGGTCTAAGAGGGTCCTGTATACCTACAAAACCTGTAAAAACTAAATCTTTCTCTAATTCCTCCTCCCTATGTATATCACTTGTCTTTGGTAAAACTTTATAGGCAAATGCCATGGTTCTCATGGCCTGTTTTTGCAAGGAATTAATCTTATTATATATTTCCTTCTTATTATTATGGGATAATCTTACAACATGATCATTTAAGTCTTCATAACCACATAAATCTAATATAACTTCTGGAGCTCCTTTGCATAAAAGTATATACTTATCCTCTAATCCAATAATTGTCGTCATGCATTTTTTCTCTGATGTAAAGGCAATTTGCTTTACTACCTTTCTCCTTTGCCTCCATGCCCTATAATTAATATCTTTATGTAGCAATAATAAAGCACCCTCTGTTGCACTACCAAGGTAGTGGTACTCCCCATCTTCTTTCTGGATATCTGCCGTAGAATTTACAATACAATTATCTATAAAATATCCTTCATTGGTAAGTTTACTATTATCTACCTCTTTGCCATTTATATATGTTTTTGCTACCTTCATTTTATTTTGTGTAAGTGTTCCTGTCTTATCTGAACATATAACACTAATGGATCCTATAGTCTCACAGGCTTCTTTTTTTGTTACTAGCGCATTAATCTTAGCCATTTTTTGCATAGTAATGGCAAGGGTCATATTAACCATAGTAGGCAGACCTTCAGGTACGGCAGCTACAATTAGGGCAACGCACACTACAAATACATTGTTTAGTGGCTGGATAGATTCCATAAAAGCCCTAAAACTAGAGAAGTTTATTACTAAAGTACGGTCCACTATCATATTGCCTACCATATAAATAAATAGTAATAATGCTATTGCTGTGGATACTTTAGAAATGCTTGTGCCTAAATGTCCTAATTTTATTTGCAAAGGGGTATCTATATTCTTTTCACCAAGATTTCTTGCTATCCTTCCCATCTCTGTATGATCCCCTGTTGAAGTTACAACCATAGTGGCCCTTCCATAAGATACCAATGTGCCCGCAAATAACATATTTATCTGTTTTGCTGGTATAGGCTCTTGAATAGTCTCCCCTTTTTCTGATACAACATATTCCATATCTACAATAATATCTTCTTTTTTTGCTTCATCTGCCTCACCTGTAAGCATATCTTCTCTAACTTTAAGGTCATGGCTTTCAATAATCCTACCATCAGCTGGTATCATATCACCCATTTCCACAAAGATAATATCTCCCGGAACTAGTTTACTTTTATTAACTTTAATAATCTTACCATTTCTTATTACCTTGCTTTCAATATCTTCTGTAATTTTTGATAGTGCCTCTGCTGCCTTCTTTGATCTCCCTTCAGTAACAAGCCCTATTACTATACCTAAGCTTGCAGCTAGTAGTATACCAAGCCCATCCTCATGTTCACCTACTATTAGGCTTATTCCAGCAGCTATAAGTAACATTACCATCATCTGCTCAGTTATTGCCCTTCTAAGCTCGTCCCAAATAGAATCCTCTTTTTGCTTTGTAAATTCATTGGGCCCATATTTACTTATTAGATCATGGGCCTGATTATCTGTAAGTCCATTTTCTTTATCTACCCCAAGTTCTTTTAATACATCTTCACTATGTTTTGCATAAAACCTCATCATATACCCCCACCTATAAGTTATATATGAAAAACATTATACCATTTATGGTAAATATTTACAATGCACTTATTATATTACATTTACTTTTTATTTAATTTAAAGTAATATGGTTTTACATAATAAATTAATATAAAAGGAGGNCATAACTTATGTTTAAAGACTTTAAAGAATTTGCCATGCAAGGAAACGTATTAGATTTGGCTACTGGTGTTGTTATTGGTGGTGCCTTTGGTTCAATTGTTTCATCCTTAGTAGATGATATAATAATGCCCCTTATGGGCCTCTTATTAGGAGGACGCAGTTTTGAATCCAGAACCTTGTTACTTCGAGAGGCAGTAGGTGACCAACCAGATCTCTTGCTTCACTATGGTGCTTTTATTCAATCTGTTGTCGATTTTCTAATTATCTCTTTTTCTATATTTTTATTTATAAAGCTAATTACAAGCTTTAGATCAAAATCCGTTAAGGAGGAAGTGGAAAAGGAAGATCCTAGTCCTTCTAGTGAAGAAGTTTTACTTACTGAAATACGTGACCTACTAAAAAAATAAACTAAAGGGACTATTTTTTAAGTAGTCCCTTTAGTTTATTCATAAATCCTTTATTTACTTGTTTACCATCTATCCTTACCATATTTTCCATTAACATGAATATTGGCCCTATTAGATTCATGGTCTCATCATAACCTGCCTTCATTTTTTGGTTTATTGTCTCTGTAGTAAAATCAAACAAACCTTCATTATTAACTTCCTTATTCTCTTTTAAGGCAATATCTATAATCTGTGCATTTGGATACTTATCATGCTCAACAACATCCTCTGGACATAATCTAACAACAATAATAAAGTCGCAACCTTCATTGTACACTGGATCTATAGGAACATTATCCTTTAAACCACCATCTAAATACAACCTGTTATTAATCTCTACAGCATCATAAAGTCCTGGTATAGCTGAACTTGCCAATAGTATGTTTTTTATAGTTTCTTCATTATAATCTTCAACTCTGAAGTATTTTTTTTCTTTTGATTCTACATCAGCTACTGTACAATAACATCTTATTGAAGAGTTTAATGCTTTTTCTGTATCTAAAAATTCATCAATTACCTTCAATAAGCCTTCTCTTGAAAATTCACCCTCATATAGTAAATCCGGTTTTAAATCCAAAATCTTATTAATTCTTGATGCTGTGTTAAATATCCTCATTTTACTTTTTAGTATAATATCTTTTTTCTCTATTGGTAATATTTCATCTTGATGTAAACTTACCCAGGCTTTTTTAGCTATATCCATATCTCCCTGCATAAACAACATAGCATTTAAGGCCCCTATTGAGGTGCCAGATATAACTTTTACATGTTTGTCTATGCCTAAATCCTTAAGAGCTTCCCAAACCCCTATTTGATAGGCCCCTCTCCCGCCTCCACCTCCTAGCACTAATCCTAATTTCATATTTATAACCACCTTTTTTATTTTATTATACCATACAATAAAGGCCATGTTCATATACTTTAATGCATATGAACATGGCCTTTTACCATAAACTATATTTTATTATATTAAACCTGATAGTATAGATGATCTTACAATTACACCTAGAAGTTTATTATCTTCATCTGTAACCGCAATTGGGTATTTGGTTTCAGATGCATCTTCTATTAATTCCTGGACATATTCTTCTTTAGATGTGGTAAAATAATCATCCCTTAATATATCCTCTAATTTCTTCTTTTCTTTAATAGCTGCTATAGCATCCTCTATTGTAACAATACCCTGTAACTTCATACCCTTATCTACAACAAATACACTAGCTATACCATTTGCGCGCATTTCTTTTACGGCAACGCTTGGCCCATCCTTTAAAGATACTAGAGCCGTAGATTTAGTCATAATGTTTTTTGCCTGTATAATTTTGGTCCTATCTATGTCTTTTACGAAATCCTCAATATACTCATTAGACGGTGATTCTATAATTTCTTCCGGAGTACCGATTTGAACTATTTTAGCATCTTTCATAACAGCAACCCTATCACCTAGTTTAAATGCCTCATTGATATCGTGGGTAATAAATATAATAGTTTTTTGTAATTTAGATTGCAGGCCAAGAAGCTCCATTTGCATCTCACGCCTTATTAAGGGGTCAAGGGCACTAAAGGGTTCGTCCATAAGCAGTATGTCCGGATCATTAGCAAGGGCACGTGCAAGGCCTACACGTTGCTGCATCCCGCCACTTAGTTCGTTAGGATACATTTCCTCCCAACCACTTAATCCTACAGTTTCTATATTTTCCAGTGCAATTTTTCTACGTTCTTCAGGATCTACACCACGAACCCCTAATCCATACTCAACATTTTCTAACACTGTTTTATGAGTTAATAGACCAAAATGTTGAAAGACCATTGCAATTTTATTTTGCCTCATTTTCCTAATCTGTTTTTTATCGTATTTTACTATATTTTCACCATCAATATATATGTCTCCTGCTGTTGGCTTATTTAATAAATTTAAGCATCTAATTACACTGGACTTACCGCTACCTGAAAGACCCATAATTACAAAGATTTCTCCATCATAAACATCAAAAGAGACATCACTAACTCCTACTGTTTGGCCTGTTTCTTTTAATATCTCATCTTTGTTTTTGCCTTTTCTTAATCTTCTCAGGGCCGATTGAGGTTTGTTCCCAAAAATTTGTACCAAACCGTCTACTTTTATCTTTGCTTCCATTATATACACCTACTCAACGCTTTCATTATGATAATTAAATTTATTAGCTACACCTTGTGTTAGCCTATCAATAATAACAGCTAAAAACACAATACTTATCCCAGCTTCAAACCCCATAGCTACATCAAGCCTATTAATAGAGGTTAATACATTTAAACCAAGTCCTTTAGCTCCAATCATGGAAGATGTAACCACCATGGCCATAGCCATCATCGTAGTCTGGTTGATTCCTGTCATAATTGTTGGAAATGCTTGAGGTAACTCTACCTGCATTAAGATTTTCCAAGAAGGACTCCCAAAAGAATGGGCTGCCTCAATCATCTCCTCAGAAACTTCCCTTATAGCTAGGGTTGTTAAACGTATTGCTGGCGGAGTTGCATATATAATAGTTGCAAATACTGCTGGTACCATACCTAAACCAAAAAACATAACTGCTGGTATTAGATATACAAAACTTGGCATTGTCTGCATGGCATCTAGTAATGGGTTAATAAAGGATGATGCCCTCTTACTATAAGCGGCTAAGATNCCTAACGNAACACCTATTACAACAGAAATTAAAACAGATGTAATAACTATTGCAAGTGTTATTGCCATCTCCTCCCAAAGTCCCATTCCTCCAATAATAAATAACATAACACCATACATTACCCCGGACTTCCAGCTACATACATAAATTCCTAATAGTACTACTGCCAAAATTATAATATACCATGGAATCCACATTATAAAGTTTTGAATGGCTAATAGGAAACTTAAAGTCCCCCTGGTTATTGCATCAAAAACTGATTCCCCATTGGCAACCAACCACTCAACTATATTGTTTACATAAACACCCAAATTAAATTGAATTATATCTGGGAAATTACTCATAAATGTGTACAGCTATGCACTTGCATTTCTACATAGCTGTAACTTCACCACCCTTCAATTTGTCTAATTATTAATTCCTAAATGATATAATTACTATTAATTTAGCGCATCTTTTACTTTAGATACAACTTCATCAGGCAGCCATGATGTCCATAACTCCTCGTGTTCTTTAAAGAACCAAATAGCTGCCTCATCTGTATCAACATCATTATCTTGCATATATGCTAAGGCATCACTTGTTATTTGGCTACTTGTCTCATAGTTTGATAGGAAGTCAAAGATTTCTGGTTCAGATTCTTCTATATCCTTATGAACACACACTGTTACCGGCATAGGTGGAAATGATGATCCATATCCATTTTCCCATTTTTCCTCATCGTATGGTTCCTCTTCCAATAATGTCATATCATATTTACCTAAAACCCATGTTGGCTCCCAATAATACCCAACCCATGGCTCTCCTTTTTCTACCGCACCTGCAAGAGAAGCACTTAGACCTGTATCTGATCCTGGGCTAAAATAGTTATATGTGCTATCTAATCCATAAGTTTCTATCTTTGTTTGCATAATATTATCTACATTCCAACCTGGTGGTGATCCATAGATTCTCCCCTTATCAGGTTCCTCTTGGTCTTCAAAGACTTCCCAGTATTTTTCTAGGTCTTGAATTGTTTTAAGGTCTGGTGTAAGGGCTTCTATACCTCTTTCCTCATCACCTTCTATTAAATAAGTTGGTACATATAGACCCTGGGCATTATCATCAAAGTTAGTAGAGATTTCTTTAATATCTCCAGATTCTATTGCCTCTGGATATACGTCCACTAGATTATCTGTCCATACCTCCATATAGACATCTATATCACCTTGTCTAAGACCTGTAAATGTAGCCGCTGTAGACCCTGGTAATATATCTGTTTGATATCCATATCCTTTCTCTAAGATAAACTGTGCTATATTGTTATGAAATTGTATACTTTCCCAACCTGCGTCAGCAAATATAATAGTTCCTTTACTATCATTACCTTCGCTATCCACGCCCCCTTTGGTATCTGGGTTTCCACATGATGTTAAGAGTAGTAAAACCATAGCTAACGCTAACACCCTAAACATTTCTTTCATTCTTTTTCTGATATTAATTGTCATATTTTCCCTTTCTTTATTAGTTTTTTTAACCGACAACCTAATATTACATTACAAGTTGTTAGTTGTCAAATTAAATTTGGGATTTACCTAACGCAGCTTTCAGCTAAAAATAACCTAACTGCATCATATACTTCCTCATCTCCTACAACTAATAAAGTATCACCTTTTTCAAATACAGCATAGGGTCCTGGTGACAAAATAATATTACCTTGCTTTTTTATACCAACTATAGTAGCCCCTGTATGTTGCCAAAACTTAACGTCTTCTATGGTTTCTCCCACTATGCTAGAATCATAAGGAATTTCTATCTCCAGTGGTGTTATAGTAGTAACATTTCTTAACCTACCTGAGTAATCAATAATCTTATCTATTGATTCTACTATTTCACGGTCTATTTCTTCCTTAGTCTTGATTAATGAAATTAACCTTTGCCTATGGTCTGATACACTTTTTATATTTTGAAATTTATTAATATATACAAATGCATTTTCCCTAGACAAAACAGTAATGCCACTGCCTCTTGACGATTCTACAACCTCTACATCCTCCAGCAATTTTATTGCCCTTCTAATCGTTTCTGGTGATACATTATATTGTCCTGCTAATGTAGATCTACCATGTAATTTTTGCCCCTCTTTTATATCCCCTTTGTAAATAGCGTTGGCAATATCTAACGCTATCTTTTGATATCTTGGTAATGAAGATTTTTCCAGAATAACACTCACCCCATTCTATTATTTATTTTTCTACTAACAGATTATTTAAGTTGTCCCCTATTGTTGCTAGTTCCATCATAGCACCTGAAAGATCAATAGTCATATTTGTTTGTATTTCCGTTGCAGCTGATATTTCCTCAAAATAAGCTGAGTTTTCCTCTAGTACGGCTGAAATATTAGTTATATCATCATTTATAATATTTATTTGCTCTTTTATATTGCCTACAATTTCAAATTCCCTATCTATTTCTTGGCCAACCTCATCGAATTTACTTTGCATACTAGCAAATTTATCTTCTAATGTTTCCATTGCCCCGTATCCATTTTCTATAGCTATTCTAACATCCTCTACCTTACCCATTGCTGTATCCTTAGATTCAAGGAAGCTAACTACAATTTTCCTGATTCCATCAGCAAGTTTAGCACTTTCTTCAGATAGCACCCTAATTTCATCTGCAACTATAGCAAATCCCCTACCATTTTCACCAGCTCTTGCTGCCTCTATTGATGCATTAAGGGCTAACAAATTTGTTTGCTCTGCAATAGTAGCTATTCCATCTATAAAATTACTTATATCATCACTTCTTACCGCCAGTTCCTGAATAGTTTCAAAGCTACTTCTGGCAGATACCCTCATTATTTCAATTTGATTTGTTAGACTTTCCACGGCTTCTTCACTTTCATTAACATCGCCTAAGGTACTTGAAAAATTATTATTTATACTTTCCATCAGCCTATACACTTCATCTATATTATCATTTGATATATCTGATCTTTCACTAATATTAGTAATTGTACTAGTAGCCTCTTCTATACTTATTACAAGCTCCCTAATGGATTTTAAAGTACTCTCTGCACTTTGTTTACCTTCCTGTAGTTTTTCATTACAATCAGCTGATTTACTTTGAAGTAGGCTACTTGACTTTGTAATGCCCTTAAATACATTCTCAATCTGCTCAAGAGCCTCACCACTCCTTTGGCTTTCCTTCTCAGCCTCTTTAATTTTTTCCTGTCCCCATCTTGTTAATAAGGTAAGTACTATTAAAACACTAGTTAACATAACCATCGGTGATATAAAATCAACAACTCCACCACCTGGATTTACAAAAAAACTTGGTCTTATAAAATAAGCTGCTGTTAAAGTAGATATTAGCCCTATCCCATATCCAAGCATAAGCTTTTGATCAAAATATAGCGCCTGCATAACTAATGATAAAAAATAGATAATTATGATTCTGGGTTCCCCACCCCTGCTAGCCGATAATGTTAAGGCTGATATTGCAGGTATTGCCACTATTATTGTCCCCTTAATCTTTTCCCTAAAAGGTATAAAATAAATTATTGTTGCAAGTATTCCAGCGGAAAATGAATAGGTTAATGCCTTAATCGCCATCATCTTACCCTCTGTTAATCCTGCCCCTGTTAGTAAAATTGCAAAAACCCATATTAAAATTATATTTGTCTTAAGTGCTCTTTTCATATTATTTCCCCTAACTTTCATTAAATTTTTGCTAACTACTTATATCTTTCATTTTACCATATTTAATAGCATTGGACAAAAAAATAGGGAAGGATTGTTATCCTTCCCCATTTTGAGGTTACAACATAAGTTTTAGCAATTATTTATCTTTTTTAAAGCACATAAACCAGTCTAAGCAATAAGCCCCTTCATCATCCATAGCCATTCTTTCTTTTGCCACATCCATTGTTGCTGCTGGAGGAATAATTACATCATCCCCTGGTTGCCAATCTGCTGGTGTTGCACACTGGTCTGCATCAGCTTTTTGAAGGGCTTTAATTATACGAATAAGCTCATCAAAGTTCCTACCTGTTGATAGTGGGTAATATAATATTGTACGAATGATTCCTTCTGGATCAATTACAAATACTGCCCTAACGGCCTGTGTATTAGATTGCTCTGGTTGAATCATACCATATTTATTTGCAACATCCATTTTAATATCTTCTATTAATGGGAATTCAACGTTAAGATTTTTCATACCATTCCATTCAAGCTCATTAATCTTACGTAGCCAAGCTATATGTGAATGAAGTGAGTCTACGGATAAGCCTACCAATTCTGTATTTAAAGCCTTAAACTCATCAGCTCTTTTTGCAAATGTCATAAATTCTGTAGTACATACTGGAGTAAAGTCAGCTGGATGTGAGAATAGAATTACCCACTTACCCTCATAGTCCTTTGGGAAGTCCATATCCCCATTTGTAGTTACCGCCTTAAAACTTGGTGCCTTATCTCCTATTAGTGGCATTGTGTTAACTTTTCTTTCTTCCATGATTATTTCCCCCTTGTTAAATTTAATTATAATTTTATTGTATCGGATAATTTGTACTAAGTGATAATGATTATCCACCTGATTAGTACTATAGCATAGATAAATTTAAATGTCAAACATTTTATTCAAAAAAAGCATGACCAGTTATTTGGTCATGCTTTTTGGGGTTTTTGATTCATTTTATTCGTCCTTAGTATCTTCTTTATCCATTTCTTCTATTAGCCTATCCTCTTCTTCCTTTATTTCTTTTAAATTTTTAATAGAAGTTGCGATAATTCCTAAGGCAGCAACAGCAAAAAATATTATAATAAATATTGTTAAAAATTTATTTCCTCTTATATCTTCCTTTGAATTGATTATCAAAGAATAATCTATATATAGCAGATATATTCCAGCCATTATATAAATGTAAAATCTAGAAGCGTTCTTACCATGCATTATTTTCTCCTTTGTTTTATATTGTTTTTATTATTATATCTATTTCTAATACTTCTTGCAACTACAATTAATATGTAAACTTTCCTTATATAAAAATATAGCATAGGCAATTATGCCTACGCTATATTTCTTTTATGTTCTTATCCTAAGAACATTTCTAAATCTTCATCAACTGTTCCAATTCCACCAATACCGAATGTATCAATTAAAATATTAGCTACATTTGGAGATAGGAAAGCTGGAAGTGTTGGCCCTAAGTGGATATTTTTTACCCCAAGGGATAGTAAAGCTAGTAATACAATAACAGCCTTTTGCTCATACCAAGCAATATTATAAGCTATTGGNAGTTCATTTATATCGTTTAATTCNAAGATTTCTTTAAGTTTAAGTGCAATAACAGCTAAGGAGTATGAGTCATTACATTGNCCAGCATCTAANACTCTTGGGATGCCACCAATATCTCCTAAATCAAGTTTATTATAACGGTACTTAGCACAGCCNGCNGTAAGAATTACTGTATCTTCTGGTAATTTCTCTGCAAATTCTGTGTAATAGCTTCTTGATTTCATTCTTCCATCACAACCTGCCATTACAAAGAATTTCTTGATTGCTCCTGTTTTAACTGCATCTACAACTTGATCTGCGAGGGCAAATACTTGTGCATGTGCAAATCCACCTACTATTGTACCTTTTTCAATTTCTTCTGGTGCTGGAAGTCTTTTTGCATGCTCAATAATTTCACTAAAGTCTTTAACATTTTCTCCTACCCTATCCGGAATATGCTTAAATCCTGGGTAGCCTGTTGCTCCTGTTGTGTATACCCTATCTTCATATTCTGCTTTTGGAGGTGTTATACAGTTTGTTGTAAATAAGATTGGTCCGTTAAATGGTCCAAATTCTTGGTTTTGTTTCCACCATGCATTACCATAGTTACCTACAAAGTTATCATATTTTTTAAAGAATGGGTAGTAGTGAGCTGGTAACATTTCACCATGAGTATATACGTCTACTCCAGTTCCTTTTGTTTGTTCTAGAAGTTCTTCAAGGTCTTTTAAATCATGCCCTGATATAAGAATAGCTGGGTTATCCCTAACACCAATATTAACTTCTGTAAGTTCTGGGTTTCCATATGNGCTTGTATTAGCTTCATCTAGTAAAGCCATAACATCAACGCCNTACTTACCTGTTTCAAGTGTAAGTGCTACTAGNTCATCAGCGCTTAGGCTATCATCTAATGTTCCTACTAAAGCCTTAACCATAAAGTCATAGATTTCTTCATTTTCTTTATCTAAATTTAGGGCATGCTCAGCATATGCTGCCATTCCTTTTAATCCATAAGTAATTAATTCGCGAAGTGAACGTATATCTTCATTTTCTGTAGCTAAAACCCCAACCTCTACTGCATCAGCTTTAGCTGTAATTTCATCATCAGTTTCAACTGTAAATGTTGCTGCATCATGTAGATCTCCTAAGTTAACCCCTTTATCTTCCAACTCTTTCTTAAGGTCTTCNCTTACATTAAGTCCTTCTTTGATATAATTAACTATTTTTTCATCGTCAAAGTTTGCATTAGTAATAGTTGTAAATAAACCTTCTAACATAAAGTGGTTTGCCCTCTGGGATCTTATGCCTGCTTCTAATCCTTTTTGCTGTACTACAGCAATTCCCTTAATTGTGTAAATTAAAAGGTCTTGAAGGTTAGATACCTTATCTGTCTTACCACAAACACCCCTTACATTACAGCCTGTACCCTTCGCTGTCTCCTGACACTGATAACAAAACATTTTGTTTTCACTCATACTAAATCCTCCTTAAAATATATGTTAATATTCTTGTACAAAATGACAATTTATTCATACTTTTACCAAACTATACTTACATATTACACTATATAAAAAAGAAACTCGGTAACATATGTTACGAGTTTCAAATAATTTTATTTATTCTATTTCTATTATCTCATTTTGCACATCAAACTGGGTGATTACATCAATAGATGAAGATACAATTTTCATGGGCTTTATAATACGATAATGTCCTGTATCTAGCTCACCATACATTGATTCAAAATCAATTGATTCTTTTACAGACTTGTTAGCCTTAAGAATGTTTAAAATATCACGCCATGCTACATTAGGCTTAAGGGGTATGTTAAACCACTCCTGGCCATTCCACCCTTGTAATATATGCGTATCACCATATGATACTTCCTTATCTGTTGGATTGGTATAGGTAATTACTATCTTGCTAGGTGTTAATTCTTTTACTGAGGATATAACTGTCTCTTCATTTTTAAACAAGCCATAGGACTTGTCTCCTCTTATATAAACAAGAGTCCCTAGGGTTCCATTCTCACTATAAAGATAACCGTATTCACCATTATTAAATTTAAACTCTTCCTCCATAGGTTTATATGGCACTCTATCTAAGGTATGGTCTGAGACAGTGTATACATACATGTCCTCACTACTTATAGGATGCAAATTAACTATATTTCCATCTTTGCTTACAGTCACCTGGCAATAATCATCCCCTTGAGTCATATGACATCCAATAGTCTTTAAATCAAGACTAGCTATAATCCTTTGGTCTTTAAGATCATAAACATATAACCCAAAATATCCATGAAATATTATAATTTCATCGGATACATAATCGAGTTCTACCATATCAGCACCAGTTGTTTGGCTTGGATACCACTTAGGCTCGGTTAGTTTAATTTTCTTATCTAACTTGTCCCGTGTTACATCTAGCTCACCATCTTTTATAGGCAAGTCTACTCTAGATAAACTATACACATTCCAAATATGACCATCATTTATTTCTGCTAGCCAAAGTTCATCATCCATTTCAAGCAGATTATAGGAATCTGATATTATATATATAAGCTTAGAACTTGCCTCTAAATCATTAAAATCATAGGTAAGATAGTCAGCCTGAAACATATCTTCCCACTTTTTTCTAGAAAGCTTTTGGCCCTTCCATTTAATATTATCAAATTTTTCTTTTGTCTTTCCATTATTACTATCAATAATAGCAAATGCAGTTTCACTAATACCATAAAAATTGGTTATGCCTTCCATTGGATGATTAGTATTTTCCGGGCACATATATAACAATTCATCTATTTGATATGCACCTGTATAGGATTGTAGACTTTTAGAATTTAATGATGTTTTTGGATTGGTGAGCAAACCAATCCCTACTAGGGTAACTGTAACTAATGATAAAATAATAATCCAAAAGGGTGGTTTTTTGTAATTTAATATTCTTTTAATTCTGCTTTTAACACTGCCCCCACCAAAAGCCAATGGCCCACCATTTAAAATATGTTTTTCACTTGCCAAAGATAAAAGGGAATTAGCATATAACTTTTTCGCATTGCTATCTGCATCCCTTAGAACTCTTTCATCACAGGAAAGCTCCATATCCTTACTCATTAATATAAAGGATATCCAAACTAAAGGGTTAAACCAGTGCACACATAGTATTAAAAAGGCAAAAGGTTTAATAAGATGATCATAGCGTTTTATATGGACCTTTTCATGCCTAAGTATATAATATCTTTCTTCTTCATTAATACCTACAGGTAAATAAATTTTAGGCTCTGTAATTCCTAAAACAAAGGGAGTCCTAAGATTCTTAGCTTCATAAATATTGCCTCCCATATGATTTGCCTCTTTAAGCTTATTCTTAAGAATTATAATTGATACTATGCTATATGTAAGCATTGTTAGGATCCCCATTAACCAAATATATATTCCTATTCTCATATAGGTTTCCATAGGGTTAACAATTATATCAGGTGTACTTCTCGGAATACTATTCTTTACAATATTATCTACCCTAGCAGTTTCTAAGTTAACCTGGGGATCTATATCATGTATAATATCCCTAGAAATATGGGCATTACTTATTTTTGTTCTTGGCAATATACTAAGGTTACTTTCCAAGGAAAAGGGGCAAAGTAGTCTGAAGGCTACTACACTCCATAAGGCATAGGATATAATTTTAGGTGATCTCCTTAGTAGCAATCTAATAACTATTACAGCTAATATAACATAGTTTGCCCTAATACTCATATTTAAAATGTTCATAAATAAGTACTTCATTTAGTCCTCCTTATGCTCATCAATTAATTTTTTTAATTCCTTAGCCTGTTTACTATCTATACCTTTGCTTGTCATAAAAGCTGTTAAAAACTTAGGTAATGAACCACCGAATGTATCCTCTACAAAGTCTACACTTTGATTAGACATATATTCTTCTTCAGATATTATAGATGATACTAGGGCATTTTTATTTTGGAAAATTCC
>JGI24708J26588_10000957_pt1 | contig 23256 bp, 24 predicted proteins | sample BioPla1DNA2_FD_26588 | JGI IMG/M metagenome (IMG submission 26588) | reverse complement strand
ATGAGTACTATTGACAAATTAACGCCACCATGATAGGTGGCGTTAATCAGATTTATTCAGCTTGCTCTGGTTTATGGCATACCTCTGGTAGGGCAAGTGACCATGGCAATAGATCCTCTAGGAAATCTAAATTTTTATCATCCATATGTTTTGGTAGCTCTTCCAAAAGATGCTTGAAGTAATCATAAGGTTTAAGATTATTAGCTTTTGCCGTTTCAGCAATGCTATAAATAATGGCACTTGCCTGAGCACCATTGATAGTATCAATCAGTTTCCAGTTATTTCTGCCTATGCAGAATCCTCGGATTGTAGATTCCGTTGCGTTATTATCCATGGGGACACTGCCGTTGGTTAGGAATACACGGAGATATTTTTCTTGGTTAATGCAATAGGTGAATCCCTTACCTGTTTCGGATTGTGGCAGGATTTCATCCCTATGGGATTTTACCCATGCAAAGAAGGCCTCTACTAGGGGTTCTATAATCAGCTGGCGCTGACCTAGCCTATCCTCTGGTGAAAGCTGGGCAAGTCCTTTTTCAAGTTTAAAGATAGCTGCAATCTGCCTCAGGGCATCATGAGCAAGGGTGCCTTTAGATTTTTCTTTCCCCAGAGTTTTAACAACTGTGGCAAAAGACCTGCGGGCATGAGACTTATTCGAGAACTAAGATAAGGCACATTATCCCAGAAGAATGATTATTCAAGAAAGGCATAATAGTATTGCATAAATAGGGATTAATTATATTTTTCTCGAATAACCATAAATATATAAACCAAGTGTACAATGAGTTTGTAATTAAAAACACATAAAAAGGTACAGGAGGTTAATATGACAATTAACAATAATAATTCTATGAATGAGCTGAAAGAAGTATTTATGTGGAGTTTAAAAGAGCAATCTTACGGAAAAGAAACACTAAAAAATTACAGGAGAATAATAAACAGATTAGAGACTTATATGTCGGAAAATAAGATTAAGATTTATACGCCAGAAACAGGTAATAAGTTTCTCAATGATACTATTTCCACAAGAACTATAGGGAAAAGTTTTACTGGGGCACTTTGTACTGTTATTCGAAGATTTAATGACTTTGTATTGGGAGATGACTATCAGCTAATCGAGAAAAAGACGGATGGCGTCATACTGCCACCTCATTATTCATCCCTTCTTAAAGAGTTTCTAGGAGAGTGTATTGAAAATGGGAATAAGCCTTTAACAGTGGCTACTAAGCACAGATTTTGTAGTCACTTTATATTGAACTTGATTGAATTAGATTGTAATGTTGTTGATATATTAAGTTCAGCTATTATAGGAAAAGCGTGTATAATGATTACAAACAAAGAAAGTTGGGCTGTAATAAGGCAGTTTTTATCTTTTCTATATAGAACTAATAGGATTTCTCACGACTACTCAGGGATTGTTCCTATTTATAAACGTGGAACAATTATACCGGTGACGTACACGGAAAATGAAATTAATCATCTTGAAGCCACGATAGATAGAAGCACACCAATTGGGAAAAGAGATTATGCTTTTTTATTATTAGCAACTAGACTTGCAATGAGATCAGGAGATATTGTAAAACTCACCTATCAAAATATTGATTTTTCAAATGATACGATTAGTTTTACTCAAGAAAAAACAGATGAGTTTTTACAACTACCACTAATCCCGCTTATTAAAGATGCGCTTATGGCATATATTTCTAATGCTAGGCCACTCTCAGATAGTTCATTTATTTTTCTACGAATGCATGCACCCTATTTGCCGATAACAACTTCGACTTTACGATTCCAAACAACAACATACTTTAAAAAAGCAAAAATAGATATTTCAGGAAAAAAACATGGCTTGCATTCCTTTCGCTCATCATTGGCCAGTTCCATGGTCAATGATAATGTCCCCTACGAGGCAGTAAGAGGTGTGCTTGGCCATGTAGATCCAGATGCTATAAAGCACTATGCTAAACTCGATATAGAGAGATTACGCGACTACGCTATCGATGTACCAGAACCAACAGGCCTATTTAAGGATTTCCTAGATGGAAAGAGGGTGTTGTGATGGAGTTTAAAAGTATATTTTATCAAGAAATCATCGACTTTCTAGGTATCCGAAAAGTTAGTATGGCTAAAAGCACCTACGATCATGACCGTCATTATCTAACTAAATTTGACCAATATTTGGCGGAAAACAAGGTACTAGTTAAAGAAATATCCGAGGATTTGATTATAGGCTGGGTGTCTTTGTTAGAAGGAAAAAGTAGCTCTATTGCCAACGAAGTTATTGTTATCCGTATCTTCTTAACATACTTAAGCTCCGCAGGAATAAACGTATTTATACCACCTGTTCCTAAAGTATCAGAGGATTATATCCCATATATATTTACCGATGATGAGTTAAGTCGTATATTCAGTTTTGCAGACAATGTAAAGATGACTAAAAGTCAACCAAACCCATATATTCAGTTAGAGTATCCCATGATGCTACGTCTGATGTACGGCTGTGGCCTACGCGTGGGAGAAACTTTGGCATTGCAAATGAAACATATAGATCTTAGTGGGGGCATTCTTACACTGGTTGTTACAAAAAGGAATAAAGAGCGTCTTGTTCCGATGAAGCTATCATTAACACAAATATTGTATAAATACTGCCTAGCTATGGGACTTTTAGGGGAGTCAGAGGCATATTTATTTCCTACTACAAATAAATTTGAACATGTTTCAAACAAGACTGCATTGCACCATTTTGAGTATACACTTAAAAACACTGGCATTAGATTGCCGAACCGTAAGAAACATGAACGCGGACCATGTTTACATTGTCTAAGACATGTTTTTGCACTCAAATCCTTTATTAATGCCGAGAAGGCTGGTCGTAGAATAGATGATTCTATTCCATACCTTTCTCTATATTTGGGGCATAATAGCCTGCAAGGGACAGAGACATATTTAAAATTTAATAGTGAATTGTTTCCAGACTCAGTACAAATGTTTGGAGAATATACAGCAGATATCTTTCCGGAGGTATATTATGAAAAATAACCCGTCTACCTTCCTTAATTTACTTGATGCCTATGTTTCTAAATACCTACCTATTTCAGTCGGAGCAAGTCCTAATACAATTAAATCGTATAAAACTTCCTACAGATTATTGATTGAATTTATGTATAAAAAGAAAAATATAAATGCAGAAGAGATAACCTTCGATATATTGAACCAACAAACACTTCTGGATTTTTTAGAATGGCTTGCAGTAGAAAGATCCTGTAGCGCATCAACAAAAAACCAGAGATTATCGGCTTTAGTATCCTTTTCACTATATGCTCAAAACAGAGATTTTGAGGCCGCTACAATTTTTCGCAATAGTATATGTAAAATACCGATTAAGAAAACACAGCATAAGCAACGGGCAGTATTTACATTGCAGGAAGTAAAAATATTACTTGACCTTCCTGATGAAAGGCGCGAAATAGGCCTGCGAGACAAAGTTCTGTTAAGTTTTATGTATGCAACTGGTGCAAGGGTTCAAGAGGTATGTGATTTGGAAGTTGGGAAAATATATTTTAATGATAAGGGTGCAACAATTAATCTTATAGGGAAAGGCAATAAGATTAGAAGAATAGGAATTCCCGCCATATGTGCTACTATGCTTAATAATTATATTAGACATAGAAAGATTCATGATAGGCCAGAGAGACACCTGTTTTCAAGTCAAACTCATGAAAAGATGACCGTTTCATGTATAGAAGGGATTTTCGCAAAATATGTTAAGTTAGCTAAAATGAATTACCCGGATATGTTTACACAAAATAGTTATCCGCCTCATTCCATGCGACATTCAACTGCCAGTCATATGCTAGAATCTGGTGTTCCTATGGTAGTTATTAAGAATTTCTTGGGCCATGCCTCCTTACAAATAACTCAAATTTATGCGGAGTTATCACAGAGTACCATAGATAAGCATTTAAAGGAATGGAATGAAAAATGGTTTCCAAGTAGTGAGTTTAAAATTAAAGAAGATGAGAAAAATGAAGTACCTGATTTTTTAAAATAAGCTAGGGTGGTTTTATTACTATAAGGATTATTCGAAAAGTTTCTTTAGCATTATAGATTTTAACTATATTCTTAGGAAGCTTCTCGAATAATCATTCTTCTGGGATAATGAGACTTATTCGAGAACTAAGATAAGTCTCATGCGCGGAGGCAATTTGTAGATGCGATCAAAGCATTGCCTGCCAAAATGCCAAACACTTCGACGTTGACCATCGCCGAAGAAGGCCTTCAATTCTGTAACGAGCTTTTTAGAATTGAAAAAGCATTAAAGGAGAAAAAATCAGAAGAACGAAAAGAAGAACGTCTTGAAAAAAGTCAGCCTGTGCTAGACTCTTTTTACGCATGGCTAACAAAGACAAGACCTCAGGTCACGCCTAAGAGCGCAACTGGAAAAGCGATCAACTATTGTTTGAACCAATGGCCAAAACTGATCAATTTTATGGAAGATGGGCATTTGGAAATTGACAATAACAGAGCGGAACGCTCCTTCAGACCTTTCGTTATCGGAAGAAAAAACTGGATTTTTGCCACTTCGATGAAAGGGGCAAAATCGAGTGCCATCATTTATAGTATTATTGAAACAGCCAAAGAAAATAATTTGAACCCGTTCCATTATTTAACGCATGTATTGGAACAATTATCCTGGATAGATATTGATGATTCAGCAGCGCTTGAACAACTACTGCCCTGGTCAGCTACATTACCAGATAATTGCCGGGTTCCAAAAAAGAACTAAATTAAGCATATAGCAACGCCCACCAGATCAATAGGTGGGCGTTATTTGACGCTTACGTCTAGAAGATATCGAAAAGATGTAAAAGATAAATGTAAAAAACAAAGTTGATCGAAGCTCGGTGTTAGTGAAAAATACGGTTGGTTTGCTGCAATAAGAACCAAGTATTTCAAGGCAATGGAAGAACTAATGTGTGTAAAATAGAACGTTCATTCCTATAATGGTATTATCAAATATATCAAGGATGTTATCTACATGCGGAAAAATACTGAGAATCAATTGCTTGTTTAACTCCCTTAGTATTTTTGACATCAAAATAAATATAATGTATTTGGGATGTCTGGGGAATTACCTTGTGGCTTTGAAAAGTATGAAAAAAAAGAACTATGTAGTATCATATTTTTAAAGTAGATAGACTATTAAATATATTTGTGGGGTGCAGAATGAATTTTTTAAGTAAAGCAATGCAAGATTTTGGAGTCGAAAAAAAGGAAAAGGCGATAGATCCTGTTCAACTGTTTTATGAGGAATTAATTCAAAAACCTAATTATAACTTTTTGAGGGATAATCAAACTGAGTTTTTACGGAAGTGGCAAAGCAAAAGAGAAGATAGAGATGTTGTCGGTGTTATGGAGACGGGAAGTGGTAAAACATTAGCCTTTGCCCTTCCTATCTGCCAGATGGTGGATTGGGAGGAAAATAAGCCCCAGGCCTTAATTATTACTCCAACCAGGGAGCTTGCTATGCAGGTAAGAAAAGATATAAGTAATATAGGAAGATTTAAAAGAATAAAAAGTATAGCCTTGTATGGCAAGTCTTCTTTTGCCTATCAGGAGAAGCAGCTTAGGCAAAAGATGCATGTTGTAGTGGGTACGCCAGGAAGGCTACTTGATCATATAAATAGAGGCACTTTAGATTTATCCAAACTTAGCTATCTTGTTATAGATGAAGCAGATGAAATGCTAAGTATGGGATTTCTAGAGGATATAGAAAATATTATAAGAAAAACTCCAAGTAATAGAACAAGCATGCTATTTTCTGCAACTCTTCCAGAGGATATAAAAATATTATCAGATAAGTATATGAACAATCCAGCCTATATAGAGATTGAAGAAGATGAAATCCTACCGGATAAGATAGAACATGTGAGATACAAAGTTGATTATAAAGATAAAATGGATTTACTAGAAAGCATAACAATAATAGAAAACCCAGATACTTGTATAGTTTTTTGTAATAGAAGAGATACAGTTGACCAAGTAGAAGAAAGCCTAAGTCTTTTAGGCTATCCATGTGAGAAGATACATGGGGCAATGGAACAAGACGATAGAACTAGAATTATGAATAACTTTAAAAAGGGATATTTTCGTTATTTGATTGCAACAGATGTGGCAGCTAGGGGAATTGATGTTGATAATATTAGCCATGTAATTAATTATGATTTACCAGAAGATACGGAAAGTTATGTTCATAGGACAGGTAGAACAGGAAGGGCTGGAAATGAAGGGAAGGCTATAAGCTTTATTATGCCTGAAGATTTTCAGCTCCTGGAGGATATCCATAGCTATATAGGATTTGAAATAAAAACCATGGAAGGTCCCACTAGGGAAGAGGTAGAAAAATCAAGACCGCTATTTAGTGACAAACTTAAAAGTAAAATAGAGGTTAAAACAGATCCTACAGATAAGCTTAACAAAGATATTATAAAGCTACACATAGCAGCAGGACGAAAAACTAAAATGAGGCCAACAGATATTGTAGGAGCTATTAGTAATATAGAAGGGGTTAGTGCAGGAGATATAGGCATTATAGATATTCAAGATATATCTACCTTTGTTGAAATACTAAACAACAAGGGTGAGATTGTCCTAAAGGCTCTTGAAACAAAACCTATTAAGGGAAGACTTCGCAGGGTAAGTATCAAAGACGATATAGATTAAGAGGTAAGAAATGAAAAATAAAACTAATTTATTAGCAACACTTGGTTTACTTATAGTAGCAATCATATGGGGAACAGGATTTATAGCAACACAAATAGCAATAGATGAAGGGATGACAACATCCTTTATTATGCTGGTTAGGTTCGGAGTAGCATCATTAGTTCTTGGAATTTCATCCCAAAAAGACATTAGGCAAATCAGTATAATAGATTTAAAGAGAGGATTAGTTGCAGGAACCTTACTGTTTCTGGGCTTTACCCTCCAAACAGTAGGACTTAACTTTACAACACCATCATCAAATGCATTTATTACAGCAACATCTGTTGTAATGGTACCCTTTCTAAGCTGGTTTATCCTAAAAGAAAAGCCGGAAAACAAGGTTTTTCTGGCAGCCTTTATATGCCTTATGGGTCTTGGCATACTAGCCCTAGGTCCTAGTCAAGATATGAAACTAAGTATAGGGGATACATTTACCCTTCTCTGCGCTGTAGCCTTTGCCCTTCATACTGTAAGTATGGGGAAATTTGCAGCCCAAATGAACACTAATATATTGACATTTTTGCAAATAACAACAGCGGCAGTGTTTTCCCTTATAATGTTTATTATGGTGGATAGGGATATTTGGGCATTTACATCTACTAAAGGACTACTTGCCTCCCTTTACCTAGGCATCTTTAGCACCTTTATTTGTTATTCAATACAAACCATATGCCAAAGATATATTAGCCCAAGTAAAGTATCAATAATTGTTTCAACAGAGGCACTTTTTGGCAGTGTATTTTCTGTAATGCTAGGCTATGAGAGTTTTACCCGATTTTTACTTAGTGGGGGTCTAGCTATCATAGTTGCCATGCTTATAATAGAGATTAATTTTGTTAGGACCTGGAAATCTTCCATATAACGCCAGTAGCAGGTTCAAAGGCGCTAGGATTATCCTTAGGTGCTATACCAAAGTCTACAACATACATAGTGCCTTTCTTATCAAATATAACATCTATAGGTCTTTCTAAGCCACCGCCACCAGTAGCTGTAGCAGGAAGACCTGTTTTATTAATAGCAAAATCCGAAATCTTACCTGTACTCATATCTAGCCTAGAGACCCTATGGCCTACCCTAGGGTCTGGCTTGCCACCTGTTGTTGTAGGCGCTAAAGAGCCAAACTCAGATACATAGGCACTATTATTATAGAAGTCAAAGCCCATGGTAGCACTATGATTAGGAAAGCTAGCAAAAGGCTTAGGTGGTATCATAGGATGATCCTTTAGTAAAAAGCTTGGGGCAGGCATACCTTCAGGCTTAAAAAAAGGAAGGGTAACAGGAAGACCAGCGCTAAAATCAGGCCAGCCATACCATATACCCGGCATAATAAGCTGGAATTCATCAGGACACTTATCAATAGGCCTACTGCCTCTTACATCAGTCCCATGATTTGCGCAAAAAAGTCTACCATGGCCATCAAAATTTATCCTAAAGGGATTTCTAAGTCCCCATGCAAGAAGTTCAAGGTCAGAGCCATCAGGATTTGCCCTCATAATACTACCATTTGCCCTACTTGTTCCTCTTATTTTGCTAGCAGGGCCTACTTCCATGCCAAAGGGTGAATAGGCACCAGTATATACAGGCTTTGAATCATTAGGATTAAAAAGATTGGGTGTTTGGAAGTTGTTATCTCTTAGAAGAATATCTTCACCAGGATAATCATGGAAAAATGGATAATCATTTATCCAGCCCTCATTATCTTCTCCAACCACACCAGAATTGGTGGCTGTACCCTGGCCAAAGTACATCTTACCATCAGGGCCAAAAATCACCTTATTATTGTGATGGTCCCCCCAGCTTGGAAGGCCTGACACTATATCTTCCATGGTTCCATCAGGCTTTATTATTGTTATAAATCCCCTATGAGATACATAAATATTATCATTATAGAAATTAACACCAGTAAGAGGAGGGTTAAAACCAGATGCTATAAGTTCAGGTCCATTCTCCTTCAAAATTAAAACTTTACCGTCCCCATCACTAACACCAGCATCTCCAATAAGCATATCCCCCTTATCAGTTATAACCATATTGATAGGTGTTGTAAGCCCACTTGCAAAAACTTCAACATTATAGCCACTAGGAACTTCAATATCATCAGGAATAAGTTTTCTTTCCATTCTATACCTCCATCTATAAAAATTAAGCCTAGTTAATACTATTCAAAAGCAGTATGTTTAATGTTACTATATACTTATAATTAATCTATAAAGGGGAAGAAGATGAAGAAAATCATAGTTAAGGATATAGAAATACATCTAAGAAGGAAAAAAGTTAAGAATCTAAATCTATCTGTCCATCCACCTAGGGGAGAAGTTAGGCTATCGGTTCCTTACAATACCTCAGATGATACAATTAGGGAATTTGTACTATCTAAAGCTTCTTGGATTAAAAAGCACCAGGATAGATTTAAAAATCAGGAAATAGTAGGGGTAAATAAATATATTTCCGGAGAATCCCATTATTTCCTGGGAAAAAAATATATATTAAATATAATTTATATTGATAAAAACCCAGCTAAGGTAGAAATTAAAGATGATGCTTATATAAATATTTACATTAAAAAAGAAGCATCTATAGAAAAGAGGGCAAAGCTTTTAAAAGAATGGTATAGGAAGGAGCTAAAACTACTAATACCTCCTCTTATTAAGAAGTGGGAAAAAATTATGAAAGTTAGTGTAAATGAATTTGGGGTTAAACAAATGAAAACAAGATGGGGGACATGTAATATTAGAGACAAAAGAATATGGATTAACCTGGAGCTTGCCAAAAAGACGCCAGAGTGCCTAGAGTATATAGTGGTGCATGAGATGGTGCACTTACTTGAAAGGGATCATAATGACAAATTTAAAGCCCATATGGATAAGTTTTTACCAAACTGGAGATCCATACAGGCCAAGTTAAATTCTTAATTAGTGCATAACATAGGTGAAATGTTGTATCCTGCCTCAATTAGGGCTTGCTTAATTTCCTCTATGTGTTCAAAGTTCTTGGTTTCTAAAACAAGACGTAGGTAACAACCATTTATATCAGATGCTTCATTAGAACGTTCATGAAGAACAGAAACTACATTGGCGCCTAAATCAGCAATAATGCTAGAAACATCCCTTAACTGTCCTGGCTTATCTACAAGTTCAATATTAACAGCATAGGTACGACCTGATGTTCTAAGTCCCCTTTGGATTACCCTGGATAAGATAGTAACATCAATATTTCCACCAGAAAGCAAACAAACAACCTTTTTACCCTTAATAGGGAATTTATTAAACATAGCTGCCGCAACTGCTACAGCTCCAGCTCCTTCAGTAACTAATTTTTGCTGTTCCATTAAGGTTAAAATAGCTGTAGAAATCTCATCATCAGTAACAGTAACAATATCATCTACATATTTATTACACATATCAAAGGTAAGTTTGCCTGGTTTTTTTACTGCTATACCATCTGCAACAGTAGAAACCTGTTTTAAACTTTTAACCTCATTATCATTTACAGAATCTAACATACTAGGTGCACCACTAGCTTGTACACCATAAACCTTAACATTTGGATTAAGTGACTTAATGGCAAAGGCAATTCCTGAGATTAAACCACCACCACCTATAGGCACAATAACTGCATCTAAATCAGGTAACTGATCTAAAAGTTCTAGGCCTATTGTCCCTTGACCTGCTATAACATGTGGGTCATCAAAAGGATGGATTAAAGTATAGCCATTCTCCTTCTCTAATCTTATAGCCTCAGCATAGGCATCATCATAGCAACCCTTAACTAGTTTAACATCAGCACCATACTTTTTAGTGGCCTGAACCTTAGATATTGGCGCACTATCAGGCAAACAAATAAGGGAATTAATACCTGCCTTTGTAGCTGCTAGGGCAACACCTTGAGCATGATTTCCAGCAGAACAGGCAACAACACCCTTGGATTTTTCCTCGTCACTTAATTGAGAAATCTTATAATAGGATCCTCGTATTTTGAAGGAACCTGTAATTTGTAGGTTTTCAGTTTTAAGATAAATCTGGCTTTCAGGATTAATATCCTTTGCCCTAATTAAATCTGTTGGTCTAATTACATCTTTTAAAGCATAAGAAGCTTGATAAACTTGATCTAAACTTAACATAAGTACTCCCCTCCATATTCATAATATTATACTTCTTATTTAAATAAACATCAAGTACTTGCCTATGGTGAATAACTAAAGTGATAGAAAATAAAGGGGAAATTACGAAGTTTATTTAAAGTATGTTATAATATACAGTTATATATGGATAGGAGGAATTTTATGAAGAAAAATATAAAATTAATAGCCCTAGATATGGATGGAACAGTTTTAGATGATAAGGGGAACCTTCCAGTTAAAACTGCTAAAAAATTTAAGGAATTAATGGATAAAGGTATACATCTTGCATTTGCTACAGGTAGGACTCATCTATCAGCCCAAAATGTGGCAGACAAAGCAGGATTAAGCCTACCAATTATATCCCACAATGGGGCAAAGGTTACAGACCCTTTGCATGGTGAACTGTTAAATAAGAAAATGTCCCACGAAGATGCTAAGATAATACTTGAGCATTCTCACAAAAACAATCTATATGCCAAGGCCTATATAGATAATACAATGTATATTAAAGAAGAAGATAGGGTTTCACTTAATTTTGCAAAAAAACATGGAATAGGATATAAGGTAATAGGTGATATGGGCAAAAATATACCGGGAGGGGCAAATATGATTATATTTATATATCCGCAACCGGTAAGGGAAGACTATCAGGAAATATTTAAAGATTTAGATATATCAATTACAAGGTCAATGCCAACGGCATATGAATTTATGGCTAGGGGATGCAATAAGGGGGGAGCCCTTAAGATTCTTTCAGATCATTTAGGAGTAGAAAAAGATGAAATCCTAGCAGTTGGAAATGCACTAAATGATTTAGATATGTTAGAATATGCAGGGACTGGTATTGCAATGAAAAATTCTGACCCAGATCTTTTGGATGTATGGGATCATGTTTCAAACTTTACTAACAATGAAGAAGGAGTATATGAAATAATTAAGGAGATTTTATGAGGAAAAAAGCTTTCAAAGCAGCATTGCCTATGACTATTCCTGTTTTAACAGGTTACTTGTTTATAGGAATAGCATTTGGTATACTTGCAAACAGCAACGGATACCATTTAGGCTGGATACTACTAATGAGTACATTTATATTTGCAGGCTCAATGCAGTTTGTTGCCATTAGCCTTTTAGCAAGTGGGTTTAATATATTAAGCGTGATTTTAATTACTATTATGATAAACGCTAGGCATTTATTCTATGGTTTATCTATGTTGGATAGGTTTAAAAATATGGGCAAGAAAAAGCCCTATATGATTTTTTCCCTTACAGATGAGACCTTTTCACTTCTATGTGGTGTAGACCCACCAGGAGGTGTAAATAAAGATTGGTTTTATTTTTATATAGCTCTTCTAAATCATATTTACTGGATACTAGGGAGTTTAGTGGGTGGCTTGTTAGGAAGTTTAATAACCTTTAATACCCAGGGGATTGAATTTGTTATGACAGCCCTATTTGTAGTTATTTTCCTAGACCAATGGGAAAAAAACAAAGACCACTCGCCGGCCATTATAGGAATTTTAAGTTCTATAATATGCCTAATAATATTTAGGGCAGAAAACTTTATACTACCATCGATGATACTAATTATGACACTTTTACTAATTTTTAAAACAACAATAAGACTAGAGGATGAGCAATGATACTTACAGCTACAGAGTCATTTATAATGATTTTAATAATAGCAATTATGACATTTTTAACAAGGGTAATACCCTTTATATTATTTCCAGATAATAAGGAGACTCCTGAGACAATAAATTACCTAGGCAATGTACTTCCTTATGCATCCATAGGGATGCTAGTAATATATTGTCTCAAGGATATCTCTTTTTGTGAAAGAACACTTTGGTTACCAGAGATTGTTTCTGTTTTAGTGATAATAATAATTCATAAATGGCGAAAAAACACTTTACTTAGTATAGGCCTAGGTACTATATTATATATGTTAATAGTTCAATTTATATGTAAATAATATAAACCACAAACTCATATAAGGATGTGCTGTTATGGAAAATACATTTTTTTATAATACAAGGGTTGCTAGGATTGGAATTTCAGATAATGGCCATAGTATCACCAAGGTTTACTATGCAGATGATATAGATAGCAGCAATACAAACATTAATGAAACACCCTTAATTAGCAAGGCAGCTAAGCAAATCATTGAATACTTAGATGGGGAAAGAACAACCTTTGACCTACCTATAGAAACTACGGGAACAGAGTTTCAAAAAAAGGTTTGGAAGGCCTTAATGGAGATTCCATATGGTCAGACCCAAAGCTATAAGGATATAGCTATAAAGGTAGGTTCACCCCTTGCTTATAGGGCTGTTGGCATGGCCAACAATAAAAACCCCATTTCCATTATTATTCCCTGCCACCGTGTAATTGGTGCAAATGGCAAACTAGTTGGTTATGGTGGTGGACTTGATATTAAGGTAGAACTTTTAAATATAGAAAAAGAGAAGATTAAATAAGGAGAAACGTGGCAATGAAAGTAATGATAGTTGGTGCGGGTAAATTAGGCTATAAATTAGCTGAGTCAATGTTAAATGCTGATATAGAGGTAACTATTATAGAAAAAAATGATGAGAAGCTTAGGACAATTAATGACCATTTGGATGTACTGGCAATACCAGCAAATGGTATAGAAATTGAAGTATTAAGAGAGCTTGATATTAAATCATATGATCTATTGGTAGCAGCAACAGGTAGTGATGAATCAAACACGATTATATGTAGTTTAGCTAAGAAACTAGGATGCAAAAAAACTATAGCTAGAATAAGAAACCCTGAATATATGCATCAACTAGACTTTATAAAGCAAGAAATGGGTATTGATCAGATAATAAATCCAGACTTAGATACTGCAAATGAAATAGTTAGGTATCTTCTGCAGGACTATACCTTTGCGACTGAAGATTTTGCAAAGGGTAGGGTATTAATAATAGATTTTAATATAAAAAACATGCCTGCCTTTACAAACAAGCGTATTTCCCAGCTAGAAGGTATGGATAATCTGCTTATTTTGGCTATTGTTAGGGATGGAAATATAATAGTGCCAAATGGTAATACCATGCTTTACGAAGATGATACTATCCATATTACTGGTAGTAGGGAAAGTATTAACAGGCTTAGTAAAAAGCTTAATTTTAATATGGAAAGGCACAAAATAGAAAAGGTTATGATCTTTGGTGGAAGTAAAATAGGTTACTATTTGGCCCAAAAATTAGCAGACCTACATATTAAAGTTAGCATCATTGAAAAGGACAGTCAAAGATGCAAGTATTTATCTGAAACATTAAACAATGTATTAGTTGTAGAAGGTGATGGGACAGATATGAACCTTCTAGAGGAGGAAGGGCTTCAGTATATGGACGCTTTTATAGGTGCAACAGACTATGATGAAGCTAATCTTTTAATGTCCCTAATGGCAAAGAATATAGGAGTTAATAAAACAATAGCCAAGATTAGCAGGCCTAATTATGTGCAGATTATTGATAAGCTAGAAATGGGTGTAGCTGTTAATCCTATAGATATTGCAGCAAGTAATATATTAAAGGTTATAAGGGGAGGAAAGGTTGTCTCTGTATCCCTGCTTTTAGGTGGGCAGGCAGAAGTTACCGAAATAATTGCTAGCCAAGATTCACCTATTGTTGGTAAAAGGCTTGCTGATGCCGGCATACCTAAAGGAATTATAATAGGTGCAGTTGTTCATAAGGGTAAGGTAATTATACCCAATGGAGATACAATTATACGCCATGGGGATAGGATCATTATCTTCTGTGAATCATATAATATGCCGTCCCTTGAAGTATTTACAAAACCAAGGGGAAGGGGGATTTTAAGTGAACTATGGAATAATTAGAAAGGCATTAGGAAGCATATTACTATTAGAGGCTTTTTTTATGCTGCCTTCCTGTTTTATAGGATTTTACTTAAATGAGCCTGACAAATACCCATTTCTTATATGTATAGCACTTACTGGGGTGTTAGGAGCCCTTATGCACTATCCTAAAACAAATAATAAAAAGATTAGAATTAAGGAAGGCTTTGCCATTGTGACATTTGGTTGGGTCTTAATTTCTTTTTTTGGAGCCTTGCCTTATATATTATCAGGCAGTATGTCGTCATTTGCTGATGCATTTTTTGAAACCGTATCAGGTTTTACTACAACGGGGGCAACAGTTATAGATAATGTGGAGGTCCTACCCAAGGGACTCCTATTTTGGAGATCTTTTACCCACTGGATAGGTGGTATGGGGATACTGGTTTTTATGGTAGCACTACTACCAGCCATGGGAGTAGGTGGATTTCAGATTTTTAAGGCTGAAAGCCCTGGTCCAACATCAGATAGATTTGTGCCTAGAATCAAAGATACAGCTAAGATATTGTATATAACCTATATATCAATGACTGCACTCCAAATAATACTTTTATTATTAGGTGGTATGAGTCTTTTTGATTCCATGCTCCATACTTTTGGAACTGTGGGAACAGGAGGTCTTTCAAATAAGAGTTTAAGTATAGGGGCTTATGACAGTACCTATATTCATATGGTTATATCTATATTTATGATACTATCAGGAATTAATTTTTCCTTATATTATGCAATTTATAAGGGGAGGGGAAAGGAAGTTCTTAAGGATGAAGAGCTTAGACTATATTTAATAATTATCTCTATCTCTACAATTCTTATAGGATTAAATCTAAAAATAAGTGCCCTCCAAAGTGCAGGTGTAGCATTTAAAGATGCTCTCTTCCAGGTAAGTTCAATTATTACAACTACAGGCTATACAACAGTTGACTATGATCTGTGGCCAGCCTTTAGTAAGGCGATTTTGTTTTTATTAATGTTTGTTGGAGGCTGTGCTGGTTCAACTGCTGGGGGAGTAAAGACCATAAGGATACTTGTTTTACTTAAGACTATTAAAAGGAAGATTATGGAAATATTCCACCCAAGAGCTGTTATACCCATAAAAAATGGGGACGAAATAGTTTCTGATGATACAGTATCAAGTATTTCGACTTTTTATGCCCTATATATATTTATATTTTTAATTAGCACGGTTATTATTTCCCTTGAAGGTGTCAATTTTGAAAGTGCAGCAAGTTCAGTTGCTACAACACTTGGGAATGTGGGGCCAGGATTTGGCTTTGTAGGTCCACGGAATACCTTTAGTGGTTACAGCCCCTATAGTAAAATGTTCTTTTCCTTTTTAATGCTACTGGGTAGGCTAGAGTTATTTACTATAATGGCCTTACTTGCCCCAAAAACTTGGAAGAATGAAATGTAATTTTGAAAGATTGAGGAGACCAAATGAAAAATAGTATAAAATTTATGACTCAGGCTGCTATGATTGCAGCAATTTATGTTGTGTTAGTATTTGTATTTGCCCCTATAAGCTTTGGACCTGTTCAGATTAGGGTTGCTGAGGCACTTACAATACTTCCCTTATTTACTCCAGCAGCAGTGCCAGGTGTATTTATAGGATGCCTTATAGGTAACCTACTAAGTCCAGGAATGATTGTAATAGATATTGTATTTGGTAGTCTAGCTACCCTACTAGCAGCTATAATCTCTTATAAGCTAAGGGATAATAAATATCTAGTACCTATTCCGCCAATAGTTATAAATATGATTGTTGTACCCTATGTTATAAAATATGGATATGGAGTACCAATGCCTATTTTACTAAGCGCCCTAGCAGTAGGAGCAGGACAAGTTATAAGCTGTTATGGGCTAGGCTTTATACTTATTAGGGTACTGGAAAGATATAAGGACCAGATATTTGCATAAAAGGAGGGGTGTATGTCTTTTTAGCACAAGCACAAGCTAAGGCTTGTAAAAGTGCTAAAAAGAAATACACCCCTCCTCTTCTTATTCCCTCTATTTAATTAGTGGGGATAGTTTTTTGAATTCTGGAGTAGCAGCTTTTTTAAGTAGGTCAAATAGGATAGTTTCTGTATTAGTAACAAGAGCGCCCATATTTTCTGCTAACCTAAGGCCATTTTTATAGTTTTCCTTGCTTCTAGAACATACTGCATCTTCTGCTATAAATACTTGGTAGCCATCAGATATTAAATCCCTAATAGTTTGGAATACACAAATATGGGTTTCCATACCTGTAATTATTATCTTGGATGCCCCAAGTTTTGTAAGTGCTTCTTTTACCTCATCAGTGTAGGCCGTAAAACTATTCTTGTGGAATACATAGTTAGGGTCTATATTGTCCCTTAGATCAGCCACCGTAGGGCCAAGGCCTTTGGGGTACTGCTCTGTAGTAATAACTGGCATATCAAATTCTTTAGCACTAGTTATAAGGGTATTTGTGTTGTTAATAACCTTATCTGCTACATTCATTGCAGGAACAAGACGTTCCTGGATATCAATAACCATTAATAATGTGTCTTTTTTATCTAAAGTAAATTTATTAATATTAATCAGCTCCTTCTATTATGATATTGTAGCATACTTTAAAAGCATGGACAATTTCCCTATGTTATAATAGTTATAAAACTCTAGTAGGTGATTAAATGAATATATTAGTTAGTGCCTGTTTATTAGGAATTAATTGTAAATATAATGGGGAGAATAATTTACAAGAAATATTAAAAGAAAAAGTAGGAGATTTTAATTTTATCCCTGTATGCCCAGAGCAATTAGGTGGCCTAGGAACGCCAAGGCAGCCATCGGAAAGGCTAGGCGATAAGGTTTTATCTAAATGCGGTAAAGATGTAACTGATAATTTTACAAGAGGGGCTAATGAAGCCCTGGATATAGCAAAGCTATATGGGTGTAAATATGCTATTTTAAAAGAAAAGAGTCCTTCATGTGGATACGGCCAGATATATGATGGTACATTTACAGGTAGACTTATTTATGGAAATGGTGTGACCAGTGAACTTCTTGAAAAAAATAATATAAAAATTATAGGTGAATCTAAACTAAAGGATTTTCTAAGGGAAAGGGGAAATAATTATGAAGAAATTTAAGGTTGTATTTCATATTAGTGATCCTAATAAGTGGAATATATTATTAGCAAATATTAGTAATATACTTGATGATATGGGGGCAGAAAACATTGAAGTTAATGCCATTGTAAATGGAGGGGCAGTTAAGGAATATATAGGTGATAGTGATAGTAGGATTATTAGTAAAATAAATGACTTATCTCAAAAAGGAGCTAAGTTTATGGCATGTAACAACGCCTTGGTAGCAAATGGTTTAGATAAGGAGTTACTACCAAGGGTTGTTAAGGTTGTGCCAGCAGGTGTATCAGAGCTTACTAAGAAACAATTTGAAGGCTACGCATATATTAAGCCTTAATTTAAGGGAGGATATTGCCTGCAGCCCTATAAATTTCATACCATTCTTCCCTGGATAAACTAACATTAGATGCCTGGCAAATATCCTTAAGCCTATTTGGATTGGTTGTACCAACTATAGGTTGGATATTTGCAGGGTGTCTCATAATCCATGCTGTTGCAATTGCGCTATTAGTTACTCCCTGCTCTTTAGCAATCCTGTCAATTACCTTATTAAGTTCAGGGAACTTATCATTATCAAGGAAAACCCCTTCAAAAAATCCATACTGGAAGGGTGACCAGGCCTGTATAGTAATATCATTTAGTCTGCAATAGTCTAGAATACTGCCATCCCTATCAATCCCAGCATCAACTAGCATATTTACATTAATTCCACAATCAATCATACCACTATGCATAATACTAAATTGTAGCTGGTTGGCTATAAGTTTTTGTTTAGTAAACTTACTAAGGAGTTCCATTTGCATAGGGTTTTGGTTACTAACACCAAAGTGACGAACTTTACCTGATTGGTAAAGCTCTTCAAAGGCATCAGCTACCTCTTCAGGCTCTATTAAGGTATCAGGCCTATGAAGTAGTAAAACATCTATATAGTCAGTGCCTAGCCTTTTTAGGCTTTGGTCTACAGACTTAACTATATGTTCCTTGGAAAAATCAAAAAAGCCCTTCCTAATGCCACACTTAGTTTGGATAAGCATATCCTCCCTTAATGATGGTGTGTGTTTTATGGTGTTGGAAAATATTGTTTCAGATTTGCCTCCACCATAAATATCAGCATGATCAAAGAAGTTAATGCCCTCGTCTATAGCTGTTCTAATAAGGTAATCTGCATCCTTAGGACTAAGGTCTGATATTCTCATACATCCTAATGAGATTTGGGATGCATTTTTAAGCTGGTTTCCAATGCTAATCATTTTCATATTATCACTAATCCTTTCATGGGTTTTATATAGTTTATAATAGCATACTTATCTAGATTATATAAGCGGACTAAGAGATTGAATTATAAAGGCTAGCATGAGATAATAGGATTTAGGTTAGAAGTTTAACAAGATATAAGGAGGAAGTAAATGTCGCTGGAAAGTATTGTAAAGCAAAGATACTCAGTTAGGAAGTTTAAAGATAAGGAAGTAGAAAAGGATAAAATAAGCCAGATACTAGAGCTGGTAAGGATGGCTCCATCAGCTGTGAATCTTCAACCATGGCACTTTATGGTAATTAGGGATAAGGAGCTAAAAGATAGGATAGCCAATACCTATAACAGGGACTGGCTTAAAAAAGCACCTGTAATTATAGTAGCCTGTGGGAATCATGATGAATCCTGGAAAAGAAGGGATGGTAAAGACCATTGTGATATTGACCTTGCTATTGCAGTTGATCACCTTACCCTAGCAGCAGCAGAGCAAGGTCTTGGAACGTGCTGGGTTTGTAACTTTGATTCTAAGGAATGTGCACAAATACTGGAACTAGCAGATAATCTAGAGGCTATAGCCCTAATTCCCTTAGGCTATCCTTTGAGTGATGAAATAAAGGAAACTCCAAGGAAAGCCTTTGATGAAATTGTAAGCTGGAGATAAGGCCTAGTGTTTTTTAAGGAAAGTAGGAACACTTTCTGCAAAGAAGGTATTAAATACTTCTATAAATTTTTCTAGATCTTCAGGTATAACTCCAAGGGCAGTTTGTATGGCAAGACCATCCAAAGTGGCAAGGAAAATTGCGGAAATCATTGTTTTAAGCTCTTCATTTTCTATTCCGAAGAGGTAATAATGGGTATCCGCAATTTTTTTAATAATATCTTCATAATCTGCCTTGTATATTTCTTTCATTTCCCCATCTTTCGAAATCACATCGCTAAGTAATAAAATATGCAATTTTTGTTCATCGACCTTAGATAGCCTTAGGCCAACTTCTTTCTTAATATTTTCTAATATTTCATTGCTAGTCTTTTGGGAAAGCTGGTCTGCATCTGAAATTCTTTGTCCAAAAAGAACAAAGTGATTAATAATATCATAAAATAATTCTTCTTTATTTTTATAATAATGATAAATAGCCCCTGTTGTTATATTAGCCTTACTAGCTATTTCCCTCATTGTTGCTTCTTCTATACTTTTTTCCTTAATTACTTCAATGGCTGCATTGATAATTGCTTCTTTTTTTTCATTCATTTTAATAACCTCCTGATTAATCATAGCCCTAAAAATTCTTTTAGTCTAGTGGAAAAATATTGACTTTGCCAGAAAATTCTATTATGATAATAATATAGGTACATAACACTTGTTATGTTTTTAGTTAAAAATATAACAATAAATAATATGGGGGGATAATATGGTAAAGGAAAAAGTATTAGATTATGCAAACAAAATTAGTAATGTTAAACGTGGATCTAAAATGGGAATTAAACCTGAATATCCAGAATACAAAATTTTGGAGCCCCTTCTTACAGACGAAATGGCTGAAGTTGCCCTATGCCTAGAATTTAGAAATCCACAAAATGCGGAGGAAATAGCAAAGAAATGTGGCAAATCATTAGAAGAAACCAAAGGCATCCTTTGGGAACTAGCCATGGCTGGTGCAGCCTTTGTCAGCGGTGAAAGTGGAGAGGATAGATACTGGCATGATGTATGGGTACCAGGGCATATGGAGATGATTGCCAATCATAGGGAAAATGTAAAAAAATATCCTCAGATTGCCCAGGCTTTTAATGACTACGGAATAAGAAGGGGACCTATGGGTTCAGGGGTGTTTTCGGTAGGTACTGGTCCTATGCGGGTTATTCCCATTGAAACCTCTATTCAAGCAGAAACAAGAAGGGCATCCTATGAAGAAGTTTCTAAATACCTAAATGAACACGATCTCTTCTCAGTATCAGACTGTTCATGCCGTGCATCAAGAGAGTCCATGGGGGAAGGGTGTGGACATCTAAAGGAAGATATGTGTATTCAAATGGGCCATGGTGCAGAGTTCTATATCAGAACAGGTAGGGGTAGGGAAATTACTAGGGAAGAAGCATTTGAGATTATTCATAGGGCAGAAGAAAATGGCCTAATGCATCAGATTCCAAACCTTGATGGACCAGGCAAAACCCATGCCATTTGTAACTGTTGTGGATGTTCATGCTTTGCCTTAAGAATTGCCACTATGTTTAAGAATAATGATATGATACGTTCTAACTATATTTCAAGCATAAATGAAGAAAAATGTGTAGGTTGTGGGGAGTGCGTTGAAGTTTGTCCAACTAATGCACTTAAGCTAGGTCAGAAGCTATGTACAATATCCCCTATTGAAGTAAAAAAACAAGTAGACTTTCCCCATAATAGTGAATGGGGGCCAGATAAATGGAACCCAGACTACAGGATTAATAGGGAAATGGTTGTTGATAGTGGAACTAGCCCATGCATAACAGAATGTCCAGCCCATATTTCCGTACAAGGTTATATTAAACTGGCCTCCCAGGGTAGATATAAGGATGCCCTTGAACTTATAAAAGAGGATAATCCATTCCCAGCCGTATGTGGAAGGATATGCCCAAGAAAATGTGAATCAGCTTGTACAAGGTCGGATATTGATGACCCAGTTGCCATAGATGATATTAAAAAGTTTATAGCTGAGCAAGAGCTAAATGAGGAGCATAGATTTATACCTAAAAAGCGCCATGCCTATGGTAATAAGATAGCCATTATAGGTGGAGGACCTGCAGGACTTTCCTGTGCATATTATCTAGCAATAGATGGTTATGATGTTACAGTATTTGAAAAGGAAAAGATGCTAGGAGGAATGCTGGCATTTGGTATTCCATCATTTAGGCTAGAAAAGGACGTTATAAATGCAGAAATAGATATACTTAGGGAACTAGGTGTAAGCTTTAAGACAGGTATTGAAATCGGTAAGGATATCAGTCTGGATGATTTAAGGAAAGAAGGGTATGAGGCCTTTTACCTTGCTATAGGGGCCCAGGCTGGTAAAAAACTTGGACTTGAAGGTGAAGATGCTAAGGGAATTATATCAGGGGTAGATTTCTTAAGGGATGTAAACCTTGGTAAGGATCTTAAGCTAGATGGTAACGTAATTGTAATTGGTGGGGGTAATGTTGCCATTGACGTTGCAAGAACTGCTACAAGAGTTGGAGCATCTAATGTCGAAATGTTTTGCCTAGAATGTAAGGATTTAATGCCAGCCCTTGAAGAGGAAATAGAAGAGGCCCTAGCAGAAGATATTAAGATTAATAATTCCTGGGGACCAAAAACTCTACTGGTAGAGGATGGGAAGCTTGTAGGAGTTGAATTTAGAAAGTGCCTATCTGTATTTGATGAAGACGGTAACTTTAATCCCAAATTTGATGAGAATGAAAGTAAAATTATAGATGCAGATCATGTCCTGGTTTCTATAGGCCAGGAAATTCAGTGGGGTAACTTATTAGAGTCTAGCAAGATAGAAGTAAATAAGAATAAGACTATTAAGGCAGATGACTTTACCTTACAAACAGATGAGCCAGATGTTTTTACAGGTGGAGATGTTATGACAGGTCCTATGTTTGCCATTGATGCTATTGCAACAGGAAAGGAAGGGGCCATATCAATCCACCGTTATGTACAAAAAGGACAAAGTTTAATTTTAGGCAGGGATAGGAGGGCTTTCCGTGCCTTAGATAAGGACAATTTAGACCTTGAAGGTTTTGATAATATGCCACGCCAAAGACCCTTACATGTGGATGGCAAGAAATCAAAGGAAACTTTTGAAGACTTAAGGCAGACTCTTACAGAAGAACAAATGAAATTAGAATCTGAACGTTGCCTAGGCTGCGGAGTTACAGTTGTAGATGAATTTACCTGTATAGGCTGCGGAGCTTGTACAACAAAATGTAAGTTTGATGCGATTACACTTATTAGAAAATATGATGCATCTAGCCTACCATTTGAGAAAATAAAACCACAAGTTATTAGGAATACAATAAAACGTAAGGGAGTTATTACAGCAAGAAAAGTAGGTAAATTTGCAACAGCTATGTTCACATCAGATGAAAAATAAGGAATAAAATATTAAGCCAG
>JGI24708J26588_10000952_pt1 | contig 23342 bp, 19 predicted proteins | sample BioPla1DNA2_FD_26588 | JGI IMG/M metagenome (IMG submission 26588) | reverse complement strand
CACCTGATATAGTATCATACTTTTCTCTATATTTTAATCTATTTTTTCTAATTTATTACTGACTAAGTCTTAAATGTTTTATCATAAGCTGGATGTTTCTATTACCGTTAAATTCGTTAATTCCCGGGTAATAAACTATATCTAGTTTTTTGTTTAAATAACTGCTTTCAACTGCCTTTATAAATTCTTCTTCGTTATATTCATTGATTATCTGTTCCTTTAGATCATCTAAATTGTTAAAACTTATTCCATCTATATATAAAATTCCTCCATTATGTTCAAATTTGAACCTTAACTTTAGATAGTTTTTTTCTTTTCCAATAAGCCAAATTCTTTCAGCAAATAGATTTCTCACTGCAAAAAGCGGACTTGGATTTGCCTTTCCATAGGGTTTTAATTTATTTATAGTATTAATAAGATCCTCATTTAAATAGTTGACTTTAAGTTCTGAATCTATTCTAACTATAGGTAAAATATCTTCCTCTGTTAATTCACATATAGAATTTAGCTTTCTTCTTAGGGGCTCTATATTTTCTTCCCTTAAAGAAAGACCTGCCGCCATGGGATGTCCCCCAAACTTTTCTAAAAGTTCCCTGCACTTAGTTAATTCTTCATTGATATTATAATTTTCAATTGATCTTGCTGATCCCTTAGGCATCTCTTTCCCTCTAGTTATTACAATAGCAGGCTTATGAAACTTTTCTTTTATTCTTCCTGCTACAATTCCAGCTATACTTTCATGAATTTCTTCATCGTAAACTACTAATACTTTATCCTTTGACTTTTCTCTTTCTAATTTCTCAATAATTCTTTTAGCACCTTCTTGAGTTAAATCCTGTCTTTCCACATTTAATTTATGAAGAGTACTAGCTAATTCCTTTGCCCTTTCTATATCTTCTGTAATTAAAAGTTCTACCGATAGAGCTGCTGTTTCTAACCTGCCTGTAGAATTTACACAAGGACCTATTACAAAACCTAAATGATATTCTTCAATTTTTTTATTTTCTAAGCCTGTAACCTTATATAATTCTTTTAGTCCTATATTTTCAGTTTTGCTTAATATTTCTAAACCCTTTTGAACAATAATCCTATTTTCATCAATCAAATCTACTACGTCACATACTGTTGCAATAGCAGCATATTGTAGCAGATTATAAAGTTTACTTTCATCTATATTAAATTCCTTAAATAAACATTGGGATAGTTTTAAAACAACCCCTGCACCACATAATAATTTAAAGGGATATTTACAATCTNATCTTTTAGGATTAATTACAGCATCGGCTTTTGGAATAGTAGGCACAAACTCTCCCTCTTCATTTTCTATTAAAGGTATATCATGATGGTCTGTAACTATAACATCCATACCTAATTCTTTTGCTAAATTTATTTGTTCAAAACCTGATATTCCATTATCACAAGTTAAAATAACTTCATAGCCTTCTTCCTTAAGCTTTTTTATTCTCTCACTATTTAAACCATAGCCCTCATCTTCCCTATGGGGAATATGATAACCAAAATTTGCCCCAACTTCTTTTAAGGCATTATAAAGTATTGTTGTACTTATTACGCCATCACAGTCATAATCTCCATAAATAACTATTTTTCTATTTTCTAATACAGCACTTTTAATAATCTCTACTCCCTTATCCATATCTTTTATAAGGTATCCATCGTAAAGATCTTTTATTGTTCCATAAAGAAACTTTTTTNCAAGCTCCACATCATCAATAGACCTATTTGCTAAAAGCCTTAATAATAGTGAATTTTCTTCAATAGAATTAGAGAGCTTTAAAAAGCTCTCTCTTTTATTTGTCATTATCCATTTTTCTTTCATCTTCATGCACCTATTTAAATAGCATAGCCTTTTTAATTTCTTCAACCTTTCCTTCTGAAATATGTGATAAAATTTCAAAAGCAAAAGGAATAGCTGCTGCAGGTCCCCTTCCTGTAATTATATTTTTATCTACAACTACTAAATCTTCTTTAAAATTACAGTCTTTAATTTCGTCTTCAAAACCTGGGNAACATGTCATATTAACACCTACTGTTATTCCAGCTTTTCCTAGAGAAATTGGTCCTGCACATATTGCACATATATATTTATTTTGGCTATTGAATTTTTTAATAAGTTCTATAACTCTTTCATTATCTCTTAAGTTTGTTGCTCCTGGCATACCTCCTGGTAATATAAGAAAGTCATAGTCTTCTATTTCTTTATCCATAATATTCTTATCTGCCTTAACTACAATATTATGAGATGAAGTCACTTCTTCACCTTCTAGTGAAAAAGTATTGCAAGTTACCTCTGCCCTTCTTAAAATATCAACAACTGTTAATGCTTCTAAAGTTTCAAAACCATTTGCAAGTAAAACTGCAACCTTTGCCATACAAAAACCTCCTTAATATATAATTTCCTTTATTTCATCCTCTAGGCCCATAGTCATAATACTGCTTCCCTTACCAGCTCTATTTTGAAGCTTAATAGTATCAATTTCTATTTCTTTTCTTTCTTTATTTTTTGTTATAACTTCAATCTTATTATAACTTGTAATAGCAATTTCATCATTTAATTTACTATTTTCTTCGGATACNACCTGCCCACAAATGACTTCATCATTTTCTTTTAGGCTTATGCCTGTTACACCTGCTGCTACTCTACCCATTGGATTTATATTATCAGATGAGAACTTAATTCCCATTCCCTTCTTTGTTATNATTAATATTTCTGCTGTAGCTTCAGTAAAGACACCTACAGATATAACTTCATCATTTTCAAATTTAAACTTATATGCTACTTGAGATAAATAATTTCCATCAAATTCTGAAAGATAAGTTTTCTTTACCATTCCCTTTTTAGAGAACATGTATATTAGCTTTCTTTCACTAAAATCTTTAACAGANATTAGTTTTATTATTTTCTCATTCTTTTCTAAATCATCAATAATTGTTCTTAAAGAAATTTCTTCTTCAAGTACACCTCTAAGTATAAAGGCTGGTATTTTTATTACATTTCCCTTATTAGTAAACATTAATAATTCACTTAAAGTATCTGTATTTACTTTCAAGTCATCCTTTTTTCTTATTTTATTGAAAGCTTTTATAATTCCTTTATTATTTATTCCAATATTAAATTCTACATATTCTAATTTATCAATATATTCTACTTCTGTTACTTCATCTTTTGCTGATAAATTAAATAAGGAAACTGGAAGTATATTTCTTGGCTGATCTTCTATTTCTGGAATTTCTAAATCAAATATTAAGCCCATCTTAGTTTTAAACTTAATAAATTCCTTTTCATCCTCTTCATTAAGAATTATAAGGCTAACTACTTCGTCATCACCTTTAAGTTTAAGAGCTTGAAGCTTGCTATAGTTTGTTTGGAATTTATCTAAGGAACTTTTCTTTATTCCACCTTTTGATGTTACAAACTGCAGATATTTATTCGGCATAAAATTATCTACAGAAAAGACTTCTACTATTTTTTCCTCTTCAAGATTTAAGGTTTTAATTAATCCCTCAATTCTTTCTCCCTTTTCTCTCCATCTTCCTTCTACAATGTTTACAACCTTTGTTTGATACATATTTCCCTTATTTGTAAACAATAACAAGTTATGAGTAGTATTTGACTCTATTAAGAACTTTAATTCGTCTCCTTCTCTATATTCAATAGCTTCTACATCTGAATTTGCCCTATTATAAGCCCTTGTAGATATTCTCTTAATAAAACCTTCTTTAGAAAGAGTAATCATTACATCTTCCACAACTATAAGCTCTTCAATATCTATTTTAGCTTCTTCATCATCTTTAACAATATCTGTTTTTCTAGCACTGCCATATTTTTCAGCTACTTCTTTTAATTCAGCTTTTACAACCTTAAATAATTCTTTTTCCTCTGATAGTATTTTCTTTAATTTTTTTATAAGCTTTTCTAATTCATTATATTCCTTCTTGAAAACTTTTATTTCTAAACCAGTTAACCTATAAAGCATAAGTTCAAGAATTGCTTCAGTTTGTATTTCTGTAAAGCCAAACTTATTCATTAGGTTATTTCCAGCATCTTTTTTAGACTTTGATTCCCTGATTGTTTTTATAACATCATCTAAAACATCTATTGCTTTAATAAATCCTTCAACAATATGGAATCTTCTTTCTGCTGTCTCAAGTTCNTTNTTTGTCCTTCTTGTAATTATATCTTTTTGGTGATTAACATAATGATCTATTATTGTTTTTAGCCCCATTGTTTGTGGCTTACCATTAGCAAGGGCTACCATATTAAAACTTAAATTACATTGTAGTTCTGACCTTTTAAATAAGTATTTTAATACCTTATCTGCAGTATCCTTATCTGCAGATCTTCTAAGTTCAATAACTGCCCTTACACCATTTCTATCCGATTCATCTCTTATATCAATTATTGATTCTAAGGCTTTTGAGTGCTTTTTATCTCCTGTCATTTCAGAAATAGTTTGAAGAAGTTTTGCCTTATTTCTTCTAAATGGGAATTCTGTTATTACTATTCCCCATCTACCGTTTTCTAATTTTTCTATGCTAGTTTTAGCTCTAAGAGTTACCTTACCTTCCCCAGTTTCATAAGCAGATAGTAGTGAATTCTCACCAATTAAAATTCCTCCAGTTGGTAGGTCAGGTCCCTTAATATATTTCATTAAATCTTTCGTGGTCATTTCATTATTATCAATATAGGCTAGCACTCCATCTATTACTTCAGCTAAGTTATGAGGCGGAATATTAGTTGCAAGTCCAACTGCAATTCCAAAGCTTCCATTAACTAATAAATTTGGATACCTGCTTGGTAGAACAGTTGGCTCCATTTCACTATCTGAGTAGTTTGGAACCATATCTACAACATCTTTTTCTATATCCCTAAGCATTTCCAGAGCTATTGGTGATAGTCTGGCTTCTGTGTACCTCATTGCAGCTGCACCATCACCATCCATAGAACCCCAGTTACCATGACCATCTATAAGAGGTTCCTTTGTAGCGAAGTCTTGAGATAAAATAACCATAGCATCATAAACAGATGTATCTCCATGGGGATGATACTTACCTAAGATATCCCCGACTATTCTTGCTGATTTATAATAAGGTTTATCTGGGAAAGCCTTTAATTTATAAGCTCCATATAAGATTCTTCTATGAACAGGCTTAAGTCCATCTCTTACATCTGGTAATGCTCTATCCTTTGCAACTTCAATAGCATAAGGTAAATAGTTATCTGGCATTGCCTCTTCTAAAAGGATCTTTATTACATTATTATCCTTTGGTATATTGTTAACTTTCTTTGCCATAACATTTCTCCATTCTAACTATTTTAAAATTCACCGTACTTAGATATATAAGCTTTTCTAGGCCCAACAACATCTCCCATTAATAGCGAAACCATTTTTTCTGCCTTTGCAGCATCTTCAATAGTTACTTGAAGAAGAGTCCTTGTTTCTGGATTTAAGGTTGTTTCCCAAAGCTGATCTGGGTTCATTTCTCCAAGTCCCTTGTATCTTTGTATAAGAGCTCCCTTTCCTATTTCCTTCTTAACAGCTTCTAGNTCCTCATCACTATAGGCATATTTATAAACTTCTTTTCCTTTTACATTTTTATATACCTTNTATAAAGGNGGTTGAGNTAAATATAAATGCCCATTTGTAATAAGAGGCCTCATATACCTGTAAATATAAGTCATCCATAAGGTTCTTATATGATACCCATCAACATCGGCATCACTCATAATTATTATTTTATCGTATTTTAAGTCCTCTTCTTTATAATTATCTAATGTTCCAGTTCCAATTGCTGTATTAAATATTTTTAACTCCTCTGAAGCCAATACATTTTCAAGCTTTTGCTTTTCAGTGTTCATAATTTTACCCTTAGATGGCATTATTGTTTGGAATCTTCTATCTCTAGCCTGCTTTGCAGAACCACCTGCAGAATCTCCTTCCACTACAATAAATTCTGTTACAGAANTATCTNTTAAAGAGCATACTGCAACCTTACCAACTAAAGGTGCTGCACCCTTACCAACTTTTCTTTTCTCTGCCTCATTTATTTTTTTAATTTTCTCTCTTCTTTGAGCTGCTTGAAGAGCGTTATTTATTATCATTGTAGCAGTTTCTTTATTATCTTCTATCCATTCACTAAAGCCTGTATAGGATAAGTCATTCATCATAGTATAGGCTTCACTGCTGCCAAGTTTAGTTTTTGTCTGTCCTTCAAATATAGGATTGCTTATTTTTATCCTAACAATAGCTGTCATTCCTTCTCTTAAGTCATCACCTTCAAATTCCTTATCCTTTTCTTTAATAAGGCCCAGTTTCTTTGCTCCTTCTTTAAAAGCTCTTGTCATTCCAGTTTTAAATCCTGTTTCATGAGTTCCAGATTCAGTTGTAGGAATGTTATTAACATAACTTGCTATATGCTCAGTGGTTGAGTCTGTGAATTGAACACATACTTCACCAAACATTTTTATATCATTAATAACCTTTTCTCCGTCAAAATATATTGGTTTCTGATGTACAGCAGTTTTACTTTCATTTAAATATTNAATAAAATCTAAAAGCCCATTTTCTGAGTAATAAGTTTTTCTAAATTCCTCTTCTTTTCTTAAATCTATTAATTCTAAATGCATTCCTTTATTTTGGAAAGCTAATTCTTGTAGNCTTTCATCTATAACATCAACATTAAAATCTATAGTTGAAAATACATCTTTATCAGGCATAAAAGTAATTTTACTTCCTGTTTTTGTTGTTTTACCTACTATTTCAAGTTTTGTAACTGGTGTTCCTGGCATATCCTTTTTAACTTCTTCATCATAGGCATAGGCAAATCTTTGTTTATATATATTGCCNTTTTGATGAACTTCAACTTCTAGCCAAGAAGATAAGGCATTTACTACTGCTGCTCCAACACCATGAAGTCCTCCAGAAGTTTTATAATTCTTATTATTAAATTTACCACCAGTATGTAATTCNGTAAATACCATTTCTACTCCTGATTTCTTCTTTACTGGATGTATTCCTGTAGGAATCCCTCTACCATTATCTCTTATTGTTATGCTTTTATCTTTATTAATAGTAATGCTTGCTTTATCTCCATATCCATTAGATATTTCATCTATAGCATTATCTAATATTTCCCATACACAATGATGTAAGCCTTTTGTTCCTGTAGAGCCTATATACATCCCAGGCCTTACTCTTACTGGTTCCAACTTTTCAAGGGAAGTTAAATCCGTGACATCATAATTTTTCTTTAACTCATCGCTCATACAAACCTCCAAATACTTTTACATCTTTTTCTTTAATGTTAATTTCAATAATTTTTATTTTAACATAATTAAATCCTAAATAAAAATATAAACCATTTCCTTCAATNAATCAAACATTAGTTCGCTATGCTCAAAAAATAAAAGCGAGGGTTTCCCCTCACTTTTAATGCATATCAAGAATTTCTACATTTCTAACATGTTTCGTCGGATTCCATTCCTTATTATTCTTCCTAATTATACCTTCCACAGTTATTGGCACCCATGTTAAAGTATAGAAAGAATATAGAAGAAATCTAATAAAGAACTTTAATTTCTCTTTTCCTAATATAAGAAAAACAGAAATTAGGAATAATATATTAAAGGATATCTCCATTAATAAAAATTGTCCACGATTATTCAATCCCTTTAAAAACATAGGAAGAATAAGTGTACTAATTGCATAAAATACAAACATAATAAAAAATCCAACTGATATTTTCTTATCTAATTTAAGTATTAATGGTGTCATTAAGAATTGGATTAATGTAATTAACATTAATATTCTATTTCCTACTAAATAATTCATTACAAATATAGAATCACCAACAGGCAATGAGCTTGCAATATAACTTAATAAAGCTGAAACAGCCATTGCTATGGTTATAAAGGGCTGGATAACATATAATGCACAATCTAGTACATATCCTTTTCTTTCTTTTAATCCCTTCTTTACTAGCTTTGTGAAATATCTAGTAGCTACATCAGCAAAGCCTTGCATCCATCTTCTTCTTTGTACCCAAGATTGTTTTAAAGTAAGAGGTTTTTCATCATATATTATGGCATCGTGAGCCCAGCCCACTTTTTCTCCATTTAAAATCATCTTACAAGTAAATTCTAAATCTTCTGTTAAACACTTAGCTCCCCAACCAAATTTTTTTAGGACTTTTGTATCAATAGCAAATCCTGTTCCACCTATTTGGTTAGATAAGCCTATATTTGCTCTTGCTAATTGATACATTCTGTTTTGTGTCCAAAAAGCTATTGAATAAGATGAAGTAATCCATGAATCATTAGGATTTTTACTNTCAATATATCCTTGTACAACTTTATAACCTGATTGCATCTTTGAATTTATTTCTTTACACCAACTCTTTGAAACTACATTATCTGCATCAAAGATAGCCACCGCATCATATTTTTTTTGCATTTTAAATATTTTGCTAAACATCCATTCTAATGCAACGCCTTTACCNTTTTCTACTTTGTTAAATCTCTCATAAACATTTACTCCATATTGCCTAGCAATCTTAGCTGTATTATCAGTACAATTATCTGCTATAACGAAAACATCGAAAAGTTCCCTTGGATAATCCTGATTTAATAAACTCTCTATTAACTTACCAATTACTATTTCTTCATTATGAGCTGCAACTATAAGGGCAAACTTATTTTTAGGCATGTAATTCTTTTTTTCTGTTTTCCTATGTAATCCAAAAAAAGANAAAATAAAATAATACATCATAATAATAAATACAATAATCTGGAATACAGTGGTTACAGAAAAAATAATCTTTTCCATTATATCAACTCCTATATAAAATGCGAAATTTGCTATTTTTACAAATTTTCTTCACACCCTTATCTAATATATTCCTATATATATAAAAAATCAAGTGTATAAATCTTAATTTTTGCTTAATTATCCCTTAATAATTAGACTTGCCTTTCAAAATAATGGATAAGAATATAATTTCTCATCTATTTCCTATTTTGTTGGAAATAAACTTTTCTATAACTTTAATATTTTTACCCTTATAATGCCTATAAATTAATAAGGCAGTTATTATTCCTACTAATGTTCCAGATATTATATCTAACATTGTATCTATTAATCCTCCTGCCTGGGAATCTAAACCAAAGAGTAAATCGGTAGTAAACTCCCATATTTCCCAAAGAGCAGCAGCAGCTATTGAAAATATGCTTACAAAGATTGCAGATACATTAGGTTTAATTCCCTTTCTTACTTTTTCATTAAATAGCTCTAGAAATAGGATATACCCTATTATTGATGTTAAAAATCCAGAAGATAAGTGTAGAAACTTATCATAATATAAAATAGAATAGAAACTCCATACATTTCCTAGATACATAGAAATAAAAATAAATCCTAAAATCATATAATATGCTATTATATAACCTTTTAAAAAGGATTTTGCATATACTAAGCGAGCTCCTATTATTGATAGGAAAATCAAAACAATTCTTATTAGCTTCTCCCCCGAATTTACAATTAAATCATAGGGTAAAGTTATTACTAGCAATAATATAAATAACATATCTATTTTAAATTCATTGCTATATTTCTTCATTTGTATTTCACTCCTAAAATATTCGATACAATTACTCCTTACTTTTACTCCTTACTTTTTTAGTAAAAGAAAAGAGACTATACTTCCAAATATAAGACCACCCATATGAGCAAAATTATCTATATTGGGAATAGTTAATCCTATTATTATATTTAGGACTATTGTTTCAAATATATTTTTAATATAAGCTTTACCAATTTTCCTTTTATTTATTAATCCAAAAGCAAGCATAGCTCCTAAAAGTCCAAAAATAGCACCCGAAGCTCCAACTGATATGCTATTAGAAAAGAAATAACTAAAAATAGATCCACCTAATAATGATAAGGCATAAATAAAGATATATTTTTTTGTTNCATATACTTCTTCAACTTCTTTTCCTATAATGTTTAATGCACTCATATTAAAGAATAAATGTATAATTCCTCCGTGCAAAAAACCTGCAGTAATAAGCCTATAATATTCGCCATCTTCTATTAAGTGATTTGATTTAGCTCCCATTGCAAGTAAAGTATGCATATCAATACTTATTAGGCTTTTAGAATTAAGNACTTCTACTAAAAATATAAGAATATTTATTATCATGATAATATAGGTAATTTTATACCTTTTGAAATCTAATTTTTGATTCTTTCTTTTACTATTAGCAATTAAATTTATTATTGAAACATAAGCCCTTGTTCCTTCCCCGTAATAAAGAATCTTTTTACTTTCTAAGGAGAAAATTAGTTTATTATAGTTTGCTTCAATAAAATTTAATTCGTACTTATTTGTTAATACAATATTATTTATAACAAAAGGTTTATTTAAACTTTTAGATAAAAAATCTAAACATTCATCATAAGTGCTACTATCCCCCTCTTCTGTAACTATAACAGCAGAATAATTCTCGCCAAGATCAAGCAAAGCTGCCCACTTAGTTGAATTTGTGGAATAACTATAGTAATCCTTAATAAAAAAGTTTAATTCCTTTGTTAGAATGTTAAAAAACTCTCTTTGAAACTTCTCCAAACTCACACCCCACCTTTCAGTTTGGAGTGTGGAGTGTTGAGTTTGGAGTAAAGGTAAATTTTCAGCATAGCTGAAAATCATCATAAACTCCACACTTCAAACTCCAAACTCCACGCTAATCTACACTCCGCACTAGTTTAAAGTTTCTATAAAAATTGGGACTTTCTAAATGTCATTCTTAGAAGTCCCATAATTTTTTTATTGAATTTCTTTTTCTAGCATATCTAAAAGTTCGTTGAATCTTGATATTGTGGCTTCTAATGGTTTTGGAGTTGTCATGTCTACTCCTGCTTTTTTAAGTATCTCTATTGGATAATCACTTCCACCACTCTTAAGGAAGCCAACATATTTATCTACAGCACCCTCTTCTTTATCTAAAATTGATTTTGCAAAGGCTGAAGCTGCTGCATATCCTGTAGCATATTGGTATACATAGAAATCTGAATAGAAATGAGGTATTCTTGACCATTCACTGTCTATTTCTTCATCTACTACCATTGATGGTCCGAAATATTTTACATTTAAATCATGCCATGCCTTATTATAGTCTGTAGCTGTTAATGATTCTCCTTTTTCTAAGCTTTCATGGGTAAATAATTCGAACTCTGCAAACATTAATTGCCTAAATACTGTAGTTCTTATTTGCTCTAACTCTTGATTTATTAAAAATAGTTTTTTCTTCTTATCTTCTTCCTTATTAATTAAATAATGTATTAGTAGAGCCTCATTTGTTGTTGATGCAACTTCTGCACAGAACAATGTGTATCCAGCATAAATATATGGCTGCTCTTTTCTTGAATAATAGGAATGTATTGAATGACCCATTTCATGTGCTAATGTTGATACATCATTTAATGTATAATTATAATTTAAAAGCACATAAGGCATGGTTTTATAACCACCCCAGGAATAAGCTCCACCCCTTTTTCCTTTATTTTGGTATATGTCTATCCANCCATCTTTAATTCCACTTTTAAATATATTTAGATATTCTTCCCCAAGGGGAGCTAATCCTTCTAAGATTAGTTTTACACCCTCTTCAAACCCTATATGTTCCTTTGGCATTTCAATAACAGGCACATATAAATCATACATATGAATTTCATCTAAACCTAAAAGTTTCTTTTTTAAATCAATATATCTATGAAGTGATTTGATATTTTCATTAATAGTCTTTAATGAATTTGTATATACTTCAATAGGTATATCATTTGGTTTTAAGGATGCTTCTAAGGCTGAGTTATATTTTCTTATTTTAGCACTAAAATTAAAGTTTTTTATTGAGCTTGTTAATGAAGTTGCTAAAGTATTTTCTAGTTTCTTATATTCGCCAAACAAGGCTTTAAATGCATCTTTTCTTACCTTTCTATTCTTACTCTTAATAAAACTTGAGTAGTTTGCTTCTGTTAACTCTACTTTTTCTCCCTCTTCATCAATTATTGTTGGGAATTTCATATCTGCATTAGTTAGCATATTGTGAATTGCACTTGGCGCATCAAGGCAATCTGAAACTTTTGCTAAAAGTTCCTCCTCTTTTTTGCTTAAAACATGAGGCTTTTCTTTTAAAATATCCTCAAACATAAATTTGTAGATTTTAAATTCATCATTATTCTTAATTATATTTTCAATATATCCATCTTCAAAGGATAAAATTTCTGGCACAAAATATGAAGTGTAAGATGAGAACTCCGCTAAATATGCATCAATTCTATTCATCATTCCTTGATACTTTGTATTTGAAGTATCCTCATCACTTTTTAAATGAGCATAAATAAATACGTTTTCTACCTTTAGACTTAGTTCCTCGCTCTTTTTTAAATATTGAAGTAATATTTCCTCATCTTTTAGTTTTCCTTCAAAAGTTTTTAATATTGGTGCTTCTTCCTTTACTTCCTTAAAAGCCTTTTCCCAATCTTCATCACTTGAAAAAATTTTATCCACTTTCCATTTGTATTTTTCATCAATTTCCTCTCTGCTCTTTACCTTTTTTAAATCACTCATACTACCGCCTAAATCTCTTAGGCCCTCCCTTCTAAATATATTCTTCTTCTTTTCCTTTAATATCATTAAATACTTTTTCCATAGAAGACTCAATGAGACTTAAACACTCTTCTATTTTTTCCTGCATAATATTATAGTCATCAACATAATTAAATTTTATTAAAAATGTTGGATTATATTCATCTAAAACATCTTCTATTTCAAATTCATTTTCTTTAAAAACTTTATAATTAAAAAGATCATATATAGCTGAGTATTCCCATTCTTCCACATCTTTATTTGTATCAAAATATAAATTTACAATTCCATTTAAAACAAAAAATTTTTTTACGTATAAAGCTCCTTCTGCAACTTGAAAGCTTCCTAATTCCTTTGTTATAAATCCTGTCTCACTATCCTTCTGCATTAATACTAAACTTGAAAAATCCATCTTTCTTCCTCCAATAACTTCACTTTAGTTTTTTAACTTATCTCTATTATATGTTTTATTTAGAATATAAATCAACCTATAAAAGTGCGATTACTTTTTAATGTACAATGTAGAATTAAGGATTTTTTTCATTCATTCTACATTCTACATTATTTTGCTTTGCAATCTCTAAAAATGGCAATACTATTAATAGCAAAATAATAATATATATAATATAAAGTTATTATTGCAAATCATTTGCATTTTCATATATAATAGTAAAAGATTATTTAGGAGATGATAATAAAATGATTAATATAAAAAACCTTTGTTTTTCATATTCCAATAAGCCCCCTTATGCATTAAATAATATAAATCTTACCATACCTGATGGTGTTTATTTATCTATTGTTGGCGAAAATGGAAGTTGTAAAACTACATTAATTAAATTAATTTTAGGAATTTTAAAACCTACTTTAGGTTCAATTGAAATAGATACTAATAAGATTGGCTATGTACCTCAAAGACTTGATTCTTTTAATTCCCAATTCCCCATAACAGTTAAAGAAGTCCTATCATGCCATAAGAACTCTCTAAAGGATAAGAATATAAATATTTTAGATATTCTTGAAATTGTTAATATGAATGATTACAATAATAAACTTTTAGGCATGTTATCTGGGGGACAGCAGCAAAGAGTATTAATTGCAAGAGCTTTAATGGGAAATCCAGATATTATAATTTTAGATGAGCCCTCTACTGGAGTTGATGAAATAAATCAAAAAGAAATTTATAGTATATTAAGAAAATTAAATAAGGAAAATAATAAAACTATTATTTCTATTGAACATAATATTAATATTGCTTTAGAAAATTCAACTCATATTTTAAGGATTCATAAAGGAGAAGTTAAGCTTTTTACTGTTGAAGAATATAAAAAACTAAGGGATAAAAATTTAGATTTAGATAATGTTATTTAATATGCTTATTTTGGAAAGGTAGATTTTATGTTTCAATTAGATTTTATGCAAAATGCTTTTGCTGCTGGATTAATTATTTCAATACTTTGTCCCTTTATAGGACTTTTTTTAGTGCTAAGGCGCTATTCAATGATAGGAGATACCCTATCCCACTCTTCCTTTGCTGGTGTAGCCATAGGGCTTGTTATGGGAGTAAATCCAATATTATCAGCCTTTTTATTTACTACCCTATGTGCTGTAGTTATTGAATTTCTAAGAGGCTATTATAAAAAATACGCAGAGCTTGTAATGTCTATAGTGCTTACGTTAAGTCTTGGTATTGCCATTCTCCTTATAAGTAGCGGNAAGGCATCAGCAAAGGTAAATTCTTATTTATTTGGAAGCATTTTAACAGTTTCCAGTGAAGATATTAAATTAATACTTATTGTTGGAATTATATCCTTGCTTACATTAATATTCTTATATAATAAGCTTGTTTATATCACCTTTGACGAGGAAGGTGCTAAGACCTCTAATATTAATGTAAAATTGATAAACTATATATTTACTGTTTTAGTTGGAGCAACAATTTCAATGTCTATAAGAGTTATGGGACTACTAGTTATTTCTTCAATTATGATCGTTCCTGTTGCTACTGCTATGCAGCTAAAGAAGGGCTTTAAAACAACTTTAATAGCTTCAATTATTTTTGGCATGATAGACATACTTTTAGGGTTAACCTTATCATATTATATTGATAGTGCCCCAGGGGGAACAATTGCTTTAACTTCTGTAGTAACCCTATTTATTGTTATAATAATAAATAAATTTTTAAGTAATAAATAAATATTGGACATAAATAAAAATTCAAGATTAATCTCTTGAATTTTTTTTGTCTCTACATTCATCACAAACACCCTTTAGTTCAAGCTTATGTTCTGTCAAACTAAAACCTGCCTGTGCTTTGATCACTTCTTCTATTTCTTCCATTGGACATTGAATTTCAACACTTTTATTACATAAATCACATTGTAAAAGATGCTTATGACCCTCTTTTTTCAAAATATAAAGTGCTGGTCCATCTATATTTATCTTCTTAATTATTTCTTTTTCTTCGAATAATTCTAAAGTTCTATAAATAGTGCTAAGATTTAAGTTCTCCCTTTGCTCTTTACATAAATCATATATATTTTCTGCTGAAAGACCTTTATCCGAAGATTTTAATATATTCAAAATTGCAACTCTTCCACTTGTTATTCTAATATTATTACCTTTTAAATAACTTTCCCAGCTCATTTTATTCTCCTAACGTAATTTTATACCCCTATTATATCATCAAAAGTAAAGATATTAAATACCGAAAACTATCATCTTTAGTCCAAGTAGAATTAATATAATCCCACCAAATAAATCTGCATATCTATTAATAAATTCTATTTTTCTTATATATTTACATGCAAAAAAACCTACTAAACAAAGTAATAGTGCAACTAATCCTACTATTAAAGAATATAAAATTATTATGATAGGTTTTACTGAACAAAGACTCGTAAAGCCGACTACTAATGCATCTATGCTTACTGATATTCCTAGAATTATATACATTGCTTTTTTAATTAGNAAGACATCATCTGTATCATCTTTTTTAAAGGAATCTATTACCATAACAATTCCAAGAATGAACACAGTAATTCCAGCTAAAATATCGGGGATTGTAACTATATATGTATTAAATAACCCACCTTGAATTCCCCCTAATAACATAAATAAAAATTGAAAAAAAGAAAAAGATATAATAAAAGCAATTTTGCTCTTTCTCTTAAGTTTAGGATTTATGCCAAGACTTATAGTAAGNCCAAANGCATCCATACCTAATGCTATAGCAATTAAAAATATATCTTTTAAACTCATTTATTCCCTCCCTACTCTATCATACTTAACCTTCTCTACTATATTATTAAAAAATACCATAATTATGATGATTTTTTTTGCAAAAAAATCTTTTAATTCGACAAAAATTATTGTATATTATTATATAGCGTATATAAATAACAGAAAAAGTATATCACATTTACTATTTATAAAAAAAGGAGAGTATAATAATGGCTAATTGCATAATTGCACAATCTGGAGGACCAACTTCCGTTATAAACTCAAGTGTTGTTGGTTTATTTAAAGCAAATAAGGACTTAAGTGCCTATGATAAAGTTTATGCTGGTTTAAACGGAATTGAAGGAATTTTANATGAAAACATTATTGATTTATCTAGCTTTTCAGAAGAGGAACTAGAGGAGTTTAGATATACACCTTCCTCTGGACTTGGTTCTTGTAGATATAAAATGAAAAATTTAGAAGAATCTACAGAAGAATATGATAAGCTTATAGATATATTAAAAGCAAATGATATTAAAGCATTCTTTTATGTTGGGGGCAATGATTCAATGGATACCATTGCTAAACTTGGCAAATATGCAAAATTAAAAAATATAGNTATTAATTTTATAGGTATTCCAAAAACTATCGATAATGATTTAATGCACACAGATCATACTCCTGGCTTTGGAAGTGCCGCTAAATTTATTGCAACAACTACTTTAGAAACATACTTAGATTCATCAGTTTATATAAATAATGGNATATTCATATTAGAAACTATGGGAAGAGATACAGGCTGGTTAGCTGCTTCTGCTTGTATGGCAAGAATAAATAATAAACCTGTTGCAGATTTTATTTATTTACCTGAANTAGCTTTTGATGTTGAAAACTTTCTTATAGATGTAAGAGAAAAATTCCAAGAGCAAAATAAAGTATTTATAGTTGTTTCAGAAGGAATCAAAAATAAAGAAGGTAAATTCTTAACAGAAGTTGAAAAGTTTGGNGACGATAAATTTGGGCATGCCCAATTAGGCGGAGTTGGTAATTACCTTAAAAATTTAATAGTGAATTCTGGTATAACTACTAGAGTTAAGGCTCTAGAACTTGGCGTTCTTCAAAGATGCGCAATGCATTGTGCATCAAATACAGATTTAGAAGAAGCTTTTAACGCTGGTTATTCAGCCTTAAAATATTCTCTTGAAAATAAAAGCGGTTATATGGTAGCAATTAAAAGAGATAGTAATTCTCCATATAAAACTTCTCACTTTTTAGTTGAGGCAGATAAAGTAGCTAATAAAGTGAAATATTTCCCAGTAGAATTAGTTAATGAAAAGGGAAACCACATAAAGGAAGAAGCTTTAGAATATTTCTTACCCTTAATAGGTGGCTCTCCTTCCCTTAAGTTTGAAAATAACTTACCTAAGTTTAAAACAATGAGGGAGTAACAGTTTTCAGTTTTCAAGTTTAATTCAGTGTGGAGTCTGGAGGACTGAGTGTGGCGTTTGGAGCGAAGAGTTTAGTTTTCAGTTTTCAAGTTTCAGGTTTCAGTTGAGGAAGTTGCTATACAGCAACTTCTTTTGTTTTTTATAAAATCTTTTTTTAAACTCATTTCTCATTCTAAATTTAACTGATAACTATAATTGAAAACTAAAACCTGAAAACTGCTTTCTCGTTTGATTGGGNTAATGGCTTATAGTATAATAAAATTTAGATTCATAAATTTTACGTATGTTTAGATAAAGTAAACTAGGAGGAAAAAATGATAGTTTTAAGTTGTAAATCCATATCTAAAAGCTATGGAATAAGAGAAGTTTTAAAANATGTTACTTTCTCAATTAATGAAGGCGACAAGGTTGGAATTATTGGAGCTAATGGGGAAGGTAAGTCTACTTTATTTAAAATTATATCAAAAGAATTAACTCAAGACTCTGGTGAGGTTTTTATTGATAAGAATAAAACTATCGGTTATTTAAGTCAACATATAGATTTAGATTTAGAAAATACTATATACGAAGAAATGAATTTAGTATTTAAAGAATTTATAGATATAGAAAATAAACTTAAAGACTTAGAAATTAAAATGAATGAACCTTATGATGAATCTAATGCAGCCTATTATGATAAGTTAATTAAAAACTATACAACATTACAGGATGTTTATACTAACAAGGGCGGCTATAGTTATAAGGGAGAAATATCAAGAGTTTTAAAAGGTCTTGGCTTTTTAGAAGAAGATTTTGATAAATTAATAGAGNCTCTTAGTGGNGGCCAAAAAACAAGGGTTTCTCTATGTAAGCTTCTTCTTAAAAATCCTGATATAATTTTATTAGATGAACCTACAAACCATCTAGACCTAGATGCAATTGAATGGCTTGAAGAATATTTAAAAAGTTATAAAGGTACTATTTTAGTTATTTCCCACGATAGATTCTTTTTAGATAGTGTAACTAACAATACTTTTGAAGTTATTAATGGGCATGTTAATTGTTACAATGTGCCTTATACAAAATTTATTGAGCAAAGAAGAAAAAATTATGAAGCCCAGCTTAAAGCTTATAATTTGCAGCAGGCAGAAATAAAAAGGCAGGAAGCTATTATTGAAAGATTTAGAAGCTTCAATAGAGAAAAAAGCATAAGAGCTGCAGAAAGCAGGGAAAAGGCCTTAGAAAAAATGGACAGGTTAGAAGCTCCTGATAAAGAAAAGGATCCTTCTAAAATAAAGTTTGAAACGGCAGTAAAAAGTGGTCATGATGTACTTCATATAGAAAATTTATCTAAAAGCTATGGAAGCAATACTCTTTTTACAAACCTAAACATGGATATTAAAAGGGGAGAAAAANTTGCATTAATAGGTGAAAATGGAAGAGGAAAAACTACTTTATTTAAAATAATTTTAGATAAAATTAAGGCTGACAGCGGTAAGGTTATCCTTGGGACTAATGTAAATACAGGCTATTATGACCAAGAACAATCTGACCTTAACTTAGATAAAACAATAATAGATGAAGTATGGGATGAATTCCCTACCNTTACAGTTTCAAAATTAAGAAGTGTGCTTGCTTCCTTTTTATTTACTGGAGATGATGTCTTTAAAGTAATAAAAACCTTAAGTGGTGGAGAAAAATGTAGGATAAATTTACTTAAACTAATGCTATCTAAATCTAATTTCCTATTATTAGATGAACCTACAAACCACCTAGATATTATGTCCAGGGAAGCTCTTGAAGATGCCTTATTAAGTTATGATGGTACAGTAATTGTAATATCCCATGATAGATACTTCTTAAATAAAGTTATTCATAGAATTCTTGAATTAAATGAAGATGGGGTAAAAGAATATTTAGGAAATTACTCTTATTACCAAGAAAAAAAGATAAATCCACATAGATTCGAAGTTCTTGAAGAAATGGCTAACGGTAAAACAAAAACTCAATTAAAAGAGGAACGAAAAAAGAAAAGAGAGAAAGAAAAAGAAGAAAAAGCCTTAAAAGCAAAACTAAAAAAATTAGAAGAAGACATTGCTAAAAAAGAAGACTTGCTCTTATCCCTTCAAGAAAAACTATGCTTAGAAGAAGTTTATTCAAACCCAGTAGAAAGCGAAAAAGTAAACAAAGAAATAAAAAATCTTGAAGAAACCATAGAAGCACTTTACGAGGAATGGGAAAACTTTCTCAATTAACGATTAACGATTAACAAGTAACAATTTCGGATGATTTTCAAAGGAGCTGAAAATCTAAAAAAATAAAAGGATCTATGCTAACGGATTTTAATCCGTTAGCATAGCTCCTTTTTTTCATAATTCAGCAAAGCTGAATTATTTCCTTAATTGTGCATTTTGCATTATGAATTGTGAATGAGGACTTGGATCAACTGGCCTATACGCCAGTAGAACCAAATCCCTTCTCCCCTCTCGTATCCTCAGAAAGTTCTTCAACTTCTTCTACANGAACCTTCCAAACTGGTTTTACAACCATTTGGGCAATTTTCATTCCCTTTTCAACCTTAAAGGCTTCTTTTCCATGATTAATAAGGATTATTCCTATTTCTCCTCTATAGCCTTCATCTATAGTTCCTGGAGTATTTAGAACTGTAATGCTATTCTTTAAAGCTAGGCCACTTCTTGGTCTAATTTGAGCCTCAGTTTGAAATGGAAGTTCTATTTTTATTCCTGTTTTTATTAAGGCAGTTTCTGAAGGATTAATAATTTTTTCTTCTATAGAATATAAATCTAATCCAGCATCATTATAATGAGCATAATTCGGTAAAATTGCATCCTTATGTATTCTTTTTACTTTAAGTTTAAACTCGTTCATATTATTCCTCCTCTATTGTATATTTTATATTTTACCATATTTTTTTAATAATTATATAAGTCTAGCCTTATATAATTATTAAAAAATAAAATTCACAGATTATACTATTTTAAATTAATATAATCTGTGAATTATAATATTTTTATGTGCCATATCATTTTATTATTTTTTAACTTTCTTTAATCTATTAATAATGATTATGCTAGTAGATTTATTTTCATCATCTACAGTAAACTCATTCCAAGTATGATAAACAGGCTTTTCAAAATATTTTCTATCTACAATTGATATTACTCTATAACAGCCATTGTCTAAATTTTCAAATACTACTTTCCCATCCTCGTCAGTAAACCTGGATTGCTTGAGCTTAGGTGATATTCCCTTTAATAAGTATAAATTAACTTTTGCACCTTTTAAATTTGCACCATTATAATTTCCTAACTTTACAAAAACTTCTATAGTGCCCTTAGAATCATTATCTTTATTATTTATAGCATAATCATTTTCTAATATATCATCTTCTATCAAACTTTCCCTTGCTGATAAATTATCATTAAATTCTTCATTGGCATAATTATCATCAATTTTTATTTTCATATATACCTCCAAACACAATATAGTTACATAATATGACTAATCTTGTGATTTGGTGATTAATTTTATTAATTTAATAGTATCATCTTTTCAGCTTCTGGAAATTCAAGAGGCCTGCTGAAATAATATCCTTGTATTAAATCGCAGTTTATACTTTTTAAANAATCATACTGCTCCTTTGTTTCTACTCCCTCTGCTACAACTATTAAATTTAAATAATGGGCAAGTTCTATAATACTATCTATTATATATTCACTTTTTTCTTCAATAACAATTCCATCTATAAAGCTTTTATCTATTTTTAAGGAATCAATTGGTAAGATTTTTAAATAGCTTAAAGAAGAATATCCTGTTCCAAAATCATCTAAGGCTAAAGNTACTCCTAATTTTTTCAATTGTTTTAGTTTTTCAATATTTTTTTCTGGATACTTCATAATAACNCTTTCAGTTATTTCAAATTCTATATAGCTAGCATCTAAATCGTATTTTATTAAAGTTTTTTGAATAAAGGAAACTATTTTTTCACTTCTAATTTGTACATCAGATAAATTTATAGCCATTTTAAANTTTTTATCCGTTTTTAAAGAAAGCTCCTTACATTTCCTAATGCTTTCCTCTATTATATAACGTCCAATTGGGATTATTAAACCGGAAGACTCTGCAATTGGAATAAACTCCTTAGGAGAAACCATACCTAAAACCTTGCTATTCCACCTTACAAGGGCCTCAAAGCCTGTTACTTCTTCTGTTTCTGCATCTATTTTAGGTTGATATAATAACTTTATTTCCTTATTATCTAAAGCAACTCTTAAGCCCTTTTCTATTTCGAATTCCCTATTTAATATTTCTAACATATTAATATCAAATATTTCATATCTATTTTTACCGTTTATTTTTGCAATATACATAGCCATATCNGCCCTTTTTAGTAATGTAGTAATATCTCTGCCATCTGTAGGATAAATGCTAACACCAATACTAAGGGTGCAAAAGACTTCTTTATCGCTTATAACAATTGGTTTGCTAAGTTTCCTAATGATATTATCCAATATACCTTTAATGCTCTCTATTTCATATACATCATATTTTACTAATAAAAATTCATCTCCACCATACCTGGAAAAAAGAGAATTTTCTATTTTCANTTCTTTGATTATATTGGTAAATTCAATTAATAATAAATCTCCAANATCATGTCCATATGTATCATTAATATATTTAAAATTATCTAAATCTATAAAAATAACAGCAAAACTTCCCTTAGGATTTTCTTCTATATATTTCTCAACTTCTTTTTGAAAATATCTCCTATTAGTAATGCCTGTGACCTCATCATAATAACTTAAAAAGTTATTTTCAAGTTCTTTTTTCTTTCTTATTGTAATATCTGAAAGNGCTCCATATATAAAAACATCTCCATTTTTTTCTGAAGTTTTTTTCCCTTTACTTTCTAACCATATTATTTCATTATTTTTATTTAAAACTCTAAATTCAATTGAATAAAATTCATCCCTTTTAGAACTTATTATTTTTATCATCTGCTTATCATAGCTTGGAAGGTCATCCTTATAGACGTAATTTCTCCATTTAGAATAANATATTACAACATCTCTCTCTCCATCAAAATCAATGTATTCCCTTATTCTTTTATTTAAGGATATAACATTTTGCCTTACATTCCACCAAAAAGCAATATCCTTAGAACCTTCAACTGCTAATCTATTTTTATTTTCAATAGCCCTTTTAATATTTTCTTTCTGCTTTTTTTCTGTAATATCCTTTATCATCCCCGAAATAAAGAAAACTCCATCTTTTAAGCTGCTTTTTATTTGCATCTCAATTGTTAATCTTTGTCCTAAATCATTAATTATGTTATTTTCTATAATAAAATTATCTACAACCCTANCCCTTATCATATCATCAAAGAATAATTTTAGATCATTTCTTTCTTCCTCAACAACATAGGAGAATAAATCAAAAAGTCCAATATTTTCTTTATTTATTGATAATAAAGTTTTTATTTTAGGAGATATATAAAATTCTCCTGTTTCACTATTCCATTCCCATAGAGCAGCCTCTAAAAGGTCAATAGCCATGTTATATTTACTTTTATTTAATTCCGACAATTTGTATAGCTTTTCATACCTTTTATTCAAATATATCATCCACAACATTAATACTATAATTATAAATATCATAAAAGAAAAAATTACAAAATCACTTTTAAAATTTTNTTTAATAAAAAATATAAAAAAGCATATACTAACGACTACAAAAGCTAAACTTTTGTTTCTTCTCCCCAAACTTACCACCTATGCCTTCTTTAAATTTACTTTTTAAAATATATTTTATTATATATTCTATCATATTTCTTCTAACAATAACATATTTTTGATATTTTAATATTCTACATTACTTCCACCTTTTTAATATATTATTATTAATTATATTTGGTATACTAATTATATAATAAATTTANATAGTGTAAAGTTTCATAAAAAATAATTTAAAATAATTTAAAATTATTTAAGTTATTTTTCATTATTAAAC
>JGI24708J26588_10000950_pt1 | contig 23369 bp, 20 predicted proteins | sample BioPla1DNA2_FD_26588 | JGI IMG/M metagenome (IMG submission 26588) | reverse complement strand
AAGGGTGTTGTGGTAATCCGATGCCGCAAACGCCCTCCCTGAAATGCCCTCTCGCGACGAAGGACAAACCGGAACCCTTAAATCTTGAAACGATTCTTTTGGAGAAAAACGGTGGCCAATCTAGCCACGTAGTGATACGATCGGGCCAGATCCCTTCTAAAGCCCAGGATACCTCTTTTCGTACCCTCTCCTGAACCCTGAACTTACTGCGCGGCATAATAATCACCTATTCTTCTTTTCAATGAATTTTCTTGCTCTATTTGGTGTGTCCATGCCGGCATGCCGGAAAAGTTCCGGATCAAGAGCCCAGGGGAAACAAGGAGGCGCAAGCGATCAGGCGATGCTATCAATCGATGGGTACGCGCCGAAGACCCTCTATCTGATCGGGGGCGCTGGGTTGTGCAGGCACCTCGCCTCCCATCCGCGCACCGGGGATCTTCTCCAGTCCAGGCACCGGGTGGGACCCATAGAGGAGGACCATCCGGACGAAGAGAAAAAGAAACCTTATTCTGTCCGTGTTGTGACATTGTAGCAAACGAGGTGTATTCTATTCATGGAGTTGAATGGTGTTCCTATCGATGATACCTATGCAGAGGCGTTCCCGACCTGGGTTGCACGGCCAATTATCACCGCCGTCACCGAAGAATGGGCATACAAGGCAGCAGTGGAGGCCGTTGGGTTTGCCACATCCACCATAGGGTGCCCGGCAGAAGCAGGCATCGACTGTTTCGTCTCCCCCGACGATACCCCTGATGGGCGCCCCGGGTATGCGATCATGATCTGTGCCAGCAAGAAGAAGCTTAAAGACCAGGTGGTTGAGCGCCTCGCTGAGTGCATCCTCACCGCGCCGACAACGGCGGTCTTCGACGGTCTCGCTGACGTCGTCGCCGAGGTCCAGGAGAAGCTTCCGGTCAAGCTCCACTTCTTCGGTGATGGGTATGAGGAGAAGCGCGAGGTCGGCGGCAGGGCGGTATGGGCTATCCCGATCATGGAGGGTGAGTACATCGGTGAAGAGGAGTTCGGCGCCGTCAAGGGCGTTGCCGGCGGCAACTTCTTCATCATGGGCGAGAATCAGATGGCAGCCCTTATGGCCGCTCAGGCAGCAGTCGATGCCATCAGCGGCGTTCCCGGAGTCATCACGCCTTTCCCCGGCGGCATCGTCGCGAGCGGTTCAAAGGTCGGGAGCAAGAAGTACAAGTTCATGGACGCAAGCACAAACGAGGCCTACTGCCCGACGCTGAGAGATAAGGTCGAGGGGAGCAAGGTACCCGAAGGTGTGAAAGCGATCTACGAGATCGTCATCGATGGTGTCGATGAGGATGCGATCAGTGCCGCGATGGCTGAGGGGATCAGGGCCGCAACCAAGGTGCCGGGCGTGAAGCTCATCAGCGCCGGGAACTTCGGAGGTAGCCTCGGACCGTTCAAGTTTGAACTAAAAGACGTCCTGGCTGAATATCTCTAAACCTCTTCTTTTTCGGTCTCCCNCACCTGCTCCGGTTGACCGGGCCTGAGGGGGCATGGGCNTGCAGGATTTTACATGGGAGTGCGACCGATCAGTTGCTGTCATGAGACCGCCANAGCGTCTGGTTCAAGAGACCGGAGCAGACTGCANTACCTTGTGAGGTACTCTCTCCAGTGTGCCCTACAGGATGTGATCAGCAGGGGAATGAATCCCGGATCGTCCGCAAACACCCTCGTCATCATCTCTATCTACTCCATCACCCCGCANCAGCCCGTACACCGTCCCGATCGATCCTCTTAAATATNGTTGTCACCGATATNTTTGTTAACGATAATTTCGGTGACANCATGATTACACTCACACCTGATGAGGTCAGGGCNCGGTTCGGGCCACTGTTCTCGATGAAATTCCTCGTTATGGTTGATCAGAAGTCCGGACTCGCTGAGATCCGGGAGCATTGCCGGGCTCGGGGGACGATCGAGTGGGACGCGGCGAACCGGGTACGGGCGGGAGGGGCCATTCAGTCCTGCCACATCGAGGGCACGACGATGACGATGCTCGCCCGGTTGGGGGAATCCCGGGCGAAATTCGGTGCCGCTGATAGAGAGATCGGTGGGCAGGCGCTTGAAGGGGTCGAGGTCAACGGTGACGAAGTGGTGACGAAGTGGTCCGGCATTGCCGGGGCAGGCGTCGGCGTTGCAGCCTGTCTGCCTCAGGCTCCGGGCGTGATCAGGGCAGAGTATCCTTCAGAGGATGACCTCCGGATCGGTGGCGCCCGGGCCTGCCGGGTGCGGATCGTCTCGCCCCTCTATGAGAAGGTGACGATCGGGATCGATGATACCGATACGCGCGAGGAGGGCGCAACATGGGTGCTCGCGCTCAAATGCGCTGAGACCTGTGCCCTCGAGGGGGTGGAGTACCTGGATATGCGTCTCATACAGCTCAACCCGGCCGTGCCGAAGAAGACGACCAACTGCGTGGGCTCGGCCCTGAATTTCGCGGTCCGCCCGGGGAGGGTGGATGGGCTCCTCGAGTACGTCCGTGACTTCGTCGAGTCCAATGCGGTCAGTGATGACGCTGGTATAGCCGTCTACCGGGGGATTGAATTTCCAGAGGAATCGTCCTACGCAAGAAGGGTCAAGACCGAGATCCTGACGCTCGATGAGGCCGAAGCCGAGGCCGCACGGATGGGGATCCAGTTCATCGATTCAAATGCCCGGAAAGGCCGGATTGGAGCGCTGGGCGCTGTTCTCTGGGGGAATAAGGGTGTTGAGGCGGCAGGTCTCTATGGAGAGACTCTCTGACCCCTACACGATACGGTATCCCCAGATCGTGGCAGTGGCCGATGAGGGCGGCGAGCGTGTGGAGCTCATCGAGTTCTTCGACTGCATCGGCGGCGCCATGTGGGTGAAACGTCACTATGCGCAGAGCCCTCTCGTCCACTCCGTCCGGACCGTGGGATCGACCAACCGCTACATGCTCTCAACCGGCAGTGCTGATCTCGCTCTCGAGGGCTCGACCTTCCCTGCAGGGATAGCTGCTGTCGCCGTCGATGAGNGCGAGATCGCCATCACCTACCGTGGCCTCGGCGGTGGAGGTGTTGGAGCATCCATCTGCCGCGCCTCAGCGCACGGGATCACCCGTCATGAGACCGATCCCTCCGGCGGCGGGCGGCTTGCTGGCTCGACGATCTGGCTCCCACGCCGTGAACGGGTGATCATCGGCNTCGACGATACCGATACCCCGGAGGAGGGGGCCACATGGACGTTGGCCCATAACATCGCCCGGGCCGTCGAGGATGAGCAATCCCGCTACCTCACCCACACCATCGTGCAGCTCTACCCGGTCCCCTACCGGACCAAGAACTGCGTCTCCATCGCCTGCGAGTTCGCTACATCCGACCCCGACGGGCTGATCCGGCGTTACCACGACTACCTGGAAGAGTACACCCTCTCGGAGGATACCGGGATGGCTGCCTGGCGGGGATTCGATCCCTCTCCCCTCGAGGAGTTTGGCAGNCGCGTGAAGATGGGTGAGGTCTCACGCGACGACCTTGCCACCCTCGACGAACGGCTCACCACCATCATGGATGGTCGGGGTGTGATCGGGGCGGTGGCGGCGATCCCGTTCTATACGAGGTTTGAGGAGGCGCTGGCGCTATGGAATGGATCCGGCTGAAAGCCCGGTTGCTCGAGGTGGGTTCCACCCGCCTCTCCGGCGAACCAGCAGACCAGTTCATATCCCACTCTGCCGCCGGCCCCTCAGCGGGGACCCCCGGTTCACTCTTCTTCTCTGTAGGCACCCGGAGGGTCCGGCTCTCTATCGATACGGCAAGCCCCATCGAGATCGTCCACCGGGGCGGTGGGGACGCGGACCTCTTCACCGGGGGCGAACAGGTCCGTGGTCGGCTCGAGCCCGCTGCGCTCCACTGCCCCCGCCAGGCCTACATAACAGCCAGCGGGGCCTGTATCTTCCACTGCCGCTACTGCTCCGTGCCCGGTCTCCCCGGGCGGCGGAAGGGGATCGACGAGATCGTCCGGATGGTTGAGGGTGTGGCCGACCGGGTCGATGCAATCTCGATCACGAGCGGCGTTAAGAGATCGGTCGAGGAAGAGGAGATGTATGTCCTCGACGTTGTCGAGGCGCTCCGGCGGTTCTCCCTCCCCATCGGCGTCTCGATATATCCCGGGCCCGAGACAGCGGCACGGCTCCACGCCTTCGGCGTCATCGAGGTCAAATTCAACATCGAGGCGGCGACGGAGACGCTCTTCTCTGACATGTGTCCCGGCCTCTCCTGGGAGGAGATCTGGGAGGCGCTCCGCAAGTCCGTGCCGCTCTTCGGACGGGGAAGGGTCTACTCGAACATCATCGTCGGCCTCGGAGAGACCGATGAAAACCTGGAGCGAGTCATGCGGGATCTCGCCGNGATCGGCGTTATCCCGGTCCTCCGTCCGCTCACCCCGGCGGGATCGCTTGCCGACCGGCACCGGCCGTCCGCCGACCGCCTGCTCCGTCTCTACGATGTTCATGAGGATATCCTCAGGAAGGCCGGACTCGATCCGGCCCGGGCGCTGACGATGTGCTCCGCATGCACCGGCTGTGACCTTGTGCCGGGGAGGGAGAGATGAAGGGTGTGGAGGCGCTGGCGCTCGCTCTCCAACGGTCGGCGGACTGCTGCTACACCGTCCCCGGCTACCCGATCTCGGAGCTCGCCGCCGCAGTCGGGGCCACGATCACCGTAAACGAGAAGGTGGCTCTCGAGTACGCCCTCGGCGACTCGATCTCTGGCCGCAGGGTCGCCCTCATCGTCAAGCACGTGGGCCTCAACGCCTGTGCCGACCCGCTGGTGCACGCCACCGCTCAGGGGCTCCGGGCCGGCGTTGTGGTGGTCGTCGGCGACGATATGCGCGCGGCCGCATCGGACGTCACGCAGGACTCCCGCTACTATGGCGAGGTTGCGCAGGTTCCGGTGCTGGAGCCGGATGGTGAGGTGATCGCACCGACGATCGAGGCGGCATTTGAGGCTTCCGAGACCTTCTCCCGGGTGGCTATCGTCAGGGTCACCCCGGCCCTTCTGGATGCAGACGTCCCGGAGACCTCTGCACCCCGAAACGACCGGAAGGGGTGCCTTGCAGACCCCGAGCTCACGATGGCCGGGCGGGCGCAGGCGAGCGATCGGCGGGTCCGGGCGATGTTTGCCTGGTCGCGGTCGTCGCCCCTCAACCGGCTCTCCGGCGGTTCTGTCGGGACCGGTCCTGCAGATGGAGCAACCCGGGTGGTCACGGTCTACCCGCCGCCTGCTGACCCCGAGGTGTTCACCCGGATCCAGGAGATCGGCCGCCCCTTCCTCGGTGAGCACAGGCTGTTTACGCCTCCGGAGATCGCCGGGGAGCCCGAGAGGTTCTCTGCCCGGGGCTACAGCCGGACATTCTGCCGCGACTGTCCGTTCCATCCGGCCTTTGCCATCCTACGCGATCGGGGCATGCAGGCCATATGCGACGCCGGGTGTGCGATCCTTGCGATGAATCCGCCCTACCGTATCGGTATCGCTACCTACGGCCTCGGTTCATCGATCGCGGTGGCGGCGACCAGCACAGGGGTGGCACTCACCGGCGACTACGCGCTCCTCCATTCAGGGCTGAACGCCCTCATCGATGTCTATGAACGGCGACTTCCGCTCCTCTGTATCGTCCTTGTAAACAACCGGATGGGTATGACCGGAGGTCACCCTGTCCCTGATATCCTTCGCTACATCACCTGGGCAGATCCGATCGTCTGCAGCGCAGGCGACGAGGGCACGCTTCGCCGGACCTTGATTCCCCGGCAAGAGCCCTGCACGGTGGTGATCGAGGGAACCTGTCCCGAAGGTGCACACCATGAAACCCTGGAATATTGAGATCTGTGATGTAACACTGCGAGACGGGGAGCAGACTCCCGGCGTCTCGTTTACCTATGATGAGAAGATGGCGATCGCGCTGATGCTCGATGAGATCGGCGTAGAGGTGATAGAAGCTGGCTTCCCGGTTGTATCTCAGGCGGAGAAGGAATGCGTCACCGCTATAGCGCGGAGCGGCCTTGATGCACGGGTCTGCTGCCTTGCCCGGGCCCTGCGGCCCGATGTTGAGGCGGCGCTCGACTGCGATGTGGATATCGTCAGCATCTTCATCGCGACCTCAGACCTGCACATCAAGCATAAGTACCGCAAGCCCCGGGAGGAGGTGCTCGAGGATGCCCTTGATATGGTTGAGTACGCCTCTGACCACGGCGTGAAGGTGCGGTTTGCGGCCGAAGATGCCTCACGAACCGACCCGGCATTCCTCGTGGATATGTATAACCGGGGTGCTGAGTGCGGTGCCGATCTGCTCAGCTTTGCTGATACGGTCGGGTACCTCACCCCGCTTGAGATCCACGCAGTCATATCCGAAATCCTTGCAGAAGCTCCCCATAAACTCTGCATCCACTGCCATGATGATCTCGGGTTTGCGGCGGCAAACACCATCGCTGCTGCAGCNGCNGGGGCNTTNCAGCTCCACACCACCGTCAATGGTATCGGCGAGCGCGCCGGGAACGCGGCGCTTGAGCAGGTGCTCGTCGCGCTCAGGATGAAGGGNGGGATCGATCGCTATGACCTCTCCCGGCTCCAGGAGATCTCAGAACTGGTCGCCCGGTTCTCAGGGATCTACCCGGACCAGGTCAGGCCCATCATCGGCGAGAACGCGTTTGCCCATGAGAGCGGGATCCATATCGCCGCCATCCTCGAAGATCCCCTCACCTACGAATACGTTCCACCGGAGCTGGTGGGCGGTGAGCGGCGGTTCGTCCTCGGGAAGCACACCGGGAGACGGGCACTTGAGCATATTGCAAGTGCTTACGGGTTCGATCTCTCCGATGAGCAGGCACGGTGGGTGCTAGGACAGATCAAACAGATGAGCGAGGGGAAGTGTAGCGTCACCCGGGACGCACTCTGCGGGTTCCTTGCGCAGGTAAAGGAGGGAGGGATCCTCCAATGAGCACGCTCTCAGAGCGGATCCTCGATGCACCGGCAGGCACGTACGTGGACCGGGAGGTCGACCTCGCCTTCGCCCATGACGGGACCGGCATACTCGCCCGGGAGGCCCTGCGGGAGATGGGTGTGGAGCGGCTCGCCCACCCCGAACGGCTGCGCCTCATATTCGATCACATCGTCCCTGCAAACACCGGGATGGCGGCGACGCTCCAGGCTGAGCTCCGCGAGTATGCAAGGACCACCGGCGTCGCGCTCTCCGACGCCGGCGGGGGGATATGCCACCAGGTCCTGAGTGAGGGGGTCGTCCGGCCCGGCACGATCGTCGCCGGCGCTGATTCCCATTCCTGCACCCTCGGCGCCCTCGGTGCGTTCGCCACCGGGATGGGGGCGACTGATATGGCAGCGATCTGGGCGTCAGGAGCGACCTGGTTCCGTGTCCCGGAGACGATCGCTGTTTGCCTCTCAGGCCGNCTCTCCGGTGCTGCCGATCCAAAGGACGTCGCCCTCACCTACGCAGCAAAACTGGGGATGGAGGGGGCAACCTACCGGGCACTTGAGTTCGTGGGCGACGGGGTAGCGGGCATCTCCATGGATGGACGGCTGACGCTCTGCAACATGGCGGTCGAGACGGGGGCGAAGACTGGTCTGTTCTACGCAGACGGTGTCACCCTCCGCCACCTCGCAGACCACGGGGTCGCGGCATCGCCGCAGGCCCCGGAGGAGTGCCGTTACGAGCAGGAGATCGATATCGATCTATCGGATATCGTGCCCCTCGTCGCAGTCCCACACCGGGTGGACACCGTCTGTGAGGCAGAGGAGGTCGCGGGCACGCATATCGACCAGGTCTTCGTCGGAACGTGCACAAACGGCCGGTATGATGATCTTTTCCGGTTCGCAGAGATCGTCCGGGGGAGGAGGGTGGCGGTCCGCACCCTGGTGATCCCCGCTTCCCGTGCGGTGCTTGCCAGGGCGATCGCCACCGGCATACTCGCCGATATCGTGGATGCAGGATGCATGGTGGCAACGCCGGGATGCGGGCCCTGCCTCGGGGCGCATGCCGGCGTGCTCGGGGAGGGGGAGGTCTGCCTCTCAACCGCCAATCGAAATTTCAAGAACCGGATGGGTGTTGGCGGCGAGATCTACCTCTCCTCAGCCGTTACTGCAGCGGCAAGTGCGCTTGCCGGCGAGATCGCCGTCCCGGAGGTGGCATGATGCAGGGAGTCGGGCCGGCGATCTGCCTCGGAAGGGATATCGACACCGATCAGATCATAGCGGGCCGCTACCTCCGGACGAAGGATCGTTCGGTCTGGGCAGAGCACGTCCTCGAGGACCTTGACCCGACGCTTGCCGAGCGCGTCAGGGGTGCGATCATCGTCGCTGGGAGGAACATGGGGTGCGGGTCATCCCGGGAGCAGGCGGTGGTCGCCCTCCGGGAGGCCGGTGTGGTCGGGGTCGTTGCACCGTCGTTTGCCCGTATATTCTTTCGGAACGCGATCAACATCGGTCTGCCGGTGATCGAGGCCCCGGTCCCCCCCTGCACCGACGGTGTCCGCGTCTCATTCGACCTTGACGCGGGATGGGTGGAGGTGGATGGAAAGCGCTACCCCGCCCGCCCACTCTCCGCGAAGATGAACGCCATCCTCCGTGCTGGAGGGTTGGTTCCTTACTGGAGGTCGCACCGATGATCTTTCCCCCCCACTGCAAGTACGTCGGGATGGTGACCGGTACCCCGAGCGGGAACCAGGTCTACTTCCTCTCGCGCTACCTGATCCAGGAGACCGATGGCGGGCTTGAGGTGCTCGAGGTGGAGACCGATCCAGGGGGCACCGGGCTTATGCGGGAAGTGCTCTCGACCCGGGTGCTCGCCACCGGTGACGAGGTCTGCCGATACCCTGAGGCGGTGAACGTCCATGACCGGACATGCCTTGTCACAGCGGCGCTCAAGTCCGGGTGCCGGTGCACCGTATTCTCAGGCCATGGTGGTCAGACCACGTTCGTCCTCGATCCCGACATCTCAGAGTTCCTCCACATCCACGTCTACGACGTCATCCCACCCCGACCCCACCTCTCAGCCACACTGCACGATCTTGAGGGGACCGGGCTCTTCGGCGACCTCGAGATCGTCTTTGAGCATCACGTCCGGGACATACGGGAGATCGAGGCCGATGTCTATCCCTGCCGCGCGGCAGGCTTCCCCCGCACCCTCGATAGCGATCCGTTTCAGTCGGGCGACCGGGTCGCGGGATGCCTTACGGCAAGGGAACTGGTGCGGGAGTGCTACGGAGAAGAGATCGTAGTGGAGAGCACCTGCCCGCTGGATGCAGTGAGGAGCGAGCCTTTCATCGCCCGATGCTGCCGGAGCGAGCGGGGAGGCATTCGCAACTGGAACGGTATGTTCGGCGCAGTGGTCCACTGGGGCGCATCGCCTCGGGATATCGCTGAAGCGGTCATACAGGTTACGACTGCGTGGAGGGAGCAGAATGGTGAAGGTCGCGATCGTTGAAGGCGACGGCATCGGGCATGAAGTCATCCCGGTCGCCCGCGACATACTCGCGGCCCTGCGACCTGACTTTGAGTTCTTCGATGTCGAGGTGGGCTACGGCGTCTGGGAGCGGACCGGGTGCGCCTGCGGAGAGGAGGCGATGGCCGATCTCCGGTCGGCGGATGTCATCCTCTTTGGAGCCATCACGACACCGCCTGACCCCGATTACCGGAGCATCCTCCTGCAGATCAGGCACGACTTCGACCTCTATGCAAACGTCCGCCCGATACAGGGAGGGGACGTCGATATCGTCATCGTGCGGGAGAATACCGAAGGGCTCTACTCTGGCATCGAGTGGGCAGAGGCAGACCGGGCATGCACGGTCCGGGTCGTCACCCGGCAGGGGAGTGAACGGATCGCCCGGTACGCCTGCACCCTTGCAAGATCCCGCCGGCACCTCACCATCGGGAATAAAGCGAACGTCCTGAAGTCAGACTGCCTCTTCGTCGATGTCTGCATGGCTGAGGCCGCCCGGGCGGATGTCCCCTGCAAGGCCTGCTACATCGATGCACTCTGCCTCGATGTCCTGATGCATCCCGATCGCTACGATGTCATCGTGCGACGAACATCTTCGGCGACATCCTCTCTGACACCGCAGCCTACCTGGTCGGGGGGCTCGGCATGCTCCCGAGCGCGAATATCGGGGAGCGGCATGCCCTTTTTGAGCCTGTGCATGGGAGCGCCCCGGATATTGCCGGGCGGAACGTGGCAAACCCCATAGCGGCGATCAGGAGTGCTGCTATGCTGCTTGGCCATATCGGGGATCCTGCATCCGCGGCGGTCGTCGAGGAGGCGGTCCACCGGGTGGTGGATGCTGGAGTTCGGACCGCGGATCTCGGCGGCATCGTCGGGACCCGGGAGTTCGGGGCGGCGGTGCTCCGGGAGGTGGAGCAGAGGAAGGGGCTGAACGTATCTGACTCGATAGGTGTACCATGGTGCGGGTAGGCTGCCACGTCTCCATAGCAGGTTCGATCGATCGTGCGGTCGAGAGGGCGGGTGAACGGGGGTGTGATACATTTCAGATCTTTTCGCGCAATCCCCGGGGTTGGCGGGCAAAGGATCTCGATCCTGGGGTGGTCAGTGCTTTCCGGGCGGCGGTGGAGGCGTCAGGGATCGGCCCGGTCGTCGACCACATGCCCTACCTTCCAAATTTGGCTTCCCCTGACGACAGAATCTATGANAAATCGGTCGCGGCACTCACCGAGGAACTCGGGCGGTGCGCTTCCCTCGGGATACCCTACCTTGTGACCCATCTCGGNCACCACCGTGGNTCCGGGATAGATACAGGACAGGGGCGGGTCATAGCCGCTATAGACCAGGCGTTTGTCGATGCCGGAGAGGAGAATGATGTGATGCTCCTCCTCGAGAATACCGCCGGNGAGAAGAACAGCGTGGGATCGGCCATACNCGATCTCGCCGCGATCCGGGAGGGGGTCGATGCGAGGGAACGGATCGGGATCTGTTTTGATACCTGCCACGCCTTCGCCGCGGGCTACGATCTCAGGACGGTGGAAGCGGTCGATGCGGTGTTCGGGGAGCTTGAGGATCGAATCGGTCTCGATCCGCTCCGGGTCATCCACCTCAATGACAGCAAGGGCGACCTCGGGAGCGGGCTTGACCGGCATGAGCATATCGGGCTTGGATCCATCGGGGAGGAGGGGTTCAGGCACATCCTCCGCCACCCGGCCGTCCGGGGTCTTCCGCTCATCTGCGAGACCCCGGTGGATGAGCAACGGGATGACGGCGGGAATATAGCCAAGGTCCGGGAGCTTGCGGGAGCGTGAATCACTCCACTCTTGGGGCGCTTCATCCTAAACCCTCATGCTCGATCACTGCCCGGCACTCTGCTGACCTTGAGGCCTCCAGCACCAGACGGCCTGATGCAGCACCTCCCAATCTGATTAATATTCTGTCAAGCCCATAAAAATCGGGATCACATCATCGGGTGCCGATCTATAGTAAGAGATTTATATTTATACCACTATCCCACCACACACGAACCCTTTATCCGATGGAAGTATCGGCGTATCGCCGGTATTCCAGAGGTTTTCAGCCTGTCAGCTGCCGGGGTAGATTGCTTCCCCGCCGTGCCTGCAGGTACCACCGCGTGGGGCGAAGGGGGGCGATCTCGTGGTGATGAGAGAGTGACTGGACTCAAACCGATCGCATTGGTCAGCACCGTCATTGTCATCTGGCTGTTGCTTCCATCCGCTCAGGCGGTGGGGCCAGCCCAGGGAGACCTGGTGCATATCTGTACCGTCAGCGGAGCGCAAGAACGCCCTGANATCGATGGAAATCGGGTCGTCTGGGAGGATAGCCGGAGCGAGGGGAGGTATATCTACCACTCAAGCACCTCCGGTGGCGGGGGGCAGAGGGTCACAACCGAAGACCTCGAACATGCCGACCAGAGGTACCCATCGATCTCAGGAGACTTTATCGCCTGGCAGGACAGGCGGCATGGAAACTCTGAGATCTACCTCTTCTCACATTCCAGCGGCGAAAGACGGATCACAAACAGCACAACGGATCAGCAGATGCCCGTCATCTGCGGAGACCACGTCGTCTGGTATGACACCCGCCGGGGAGGCTTCGATATCTGTCTCTACAACATCGCGACCGGCGAGGAGACCTACCTGGACTGCTCGCCGGTGACCCAGTGGAGGCCTGCACTCTCCGACGACTACGTGGTCTGGGAGGAGGATAGCGGAGGTGGCGATATCTGGATATACGGCATCCAGACCCGCGAAAAAAGAGCGATCACCCAAAATGGCGCACGCCAGACCTATCCGGCGATATCCGGGCGCCTCATCGCCTGGGAAGACTACCGGAGCGGGTGGCCTGATATCTACATCTTCGACCTTGACGCCGATCGCGAGCAGAAGATATCCGATAACCCCGCCGCACAGGTCTCTCCTGCGATCAGTGGCGACATCCTCGTCTGGGAAGACAAGCGGAGTGGGACATGGGAGATCTACGTCTGCGACCTCGCCCGGGGCGCGGGGATTCAGGTGCCCCTTGCCCCGACGGGACGCGAGCAGATCTATCCCGCCATCAGTGGTGAACGGATCGCCTGGCAGAACGATCGCGACGGCCGATCCGATATCTACGCCTTCGCCTACGCCCGGAGAATGCCACCGGTGGCGGAGTTTTCTGTGGAACCAGACGCCGGGGCGGTGCCACTCTCCGTCTCGTTCAGGGATCGCTCAAGCGGCGACCCGGATACCTGGGAGTGGGACTTCGGGGACGGAGAGGTCTGGACCGCACAAAACCCCCTCCACACCTACGATGAACCGGGGGAGTACACGGTCTCGCTCACCGTGAGCAACCGGTTTGGAGCCGACACGGTCACAAAGGCCGCTCTCATCAACGCAACACCGCCGACCGAGCCCCCGGTGGCACGCTTCACGGCGCTGGAACCGTGGGGGATTGCACCTCTCAAGGTGCTCTTCAGCGAAGAGTCGCCAGGCGAACCCACCGCCTGGCTCTGGGACTTCGGGGATGGCGGGAGTTCGACGAGCCAGAACGCAGAACATATCTATACCGAGCCCGGCACCTACGACGTCACCCTGACCTGCAGCAACATGGCGGGCAGCGCGACGTATACAAGGCACAGCTACATCACCGTCCTTGAGCCCCTGAAGGCTGACTTCTCAGCAAACGTGACGGAAGGCAGGAGGCCGCTTTCTGTGATATTCACCGACCGATCAAGCGGCAGCCCCGCCTCCTGGGAATGGGACTTCGGGGACGGGGGGTCATCGCGCGAGCAGGTTCCGACCCACATCTATCAGGATGCCGGGACCTACGCGGTCAGGCTCTCAGTCTCGGGTGATGCTGGCCGGGATGTGAACGAAAAGATTGGCTACATCAGGGTCATCGCCCCAACGCCGGTGGTGGCAGGGTTTGCTGCAAATGCCACGGGAGGCAGAGCTCCACTCTCTGTGGCATTCACCGATGGATCGGAGGGCGATCCTGGATCGTGGTCGTGGAAGTTCGGGGACGGGGGAACCTCGAACGAACAGAACCCCGTCCACGTATACCAAAAACCCGGCCGCTACACCGTCTCGCTGAGCGTGGTAGGCGATGGGGGGAGGGATACAGTCACCAGGGACGGCTACATAACGGTCCTTGGGCCGCCAAGCGCAGACTTCACCGTCAACGTGACCCGTGGTGCCGCGCCGCTCGCGGTCCAGTTCCGGGATACCTCCTCCGGTGAGGCCACATCCTGGCTCTGGGACTTTGGGGATGCGACCAGCTCGAATGAACAAAATCCCGTCCATACCTACACGACCGCCGGGAACTACACCATCAACCTGACTGTGGGGAACGCCGCCGGGAAGGCCATCGCGGTGAAGGAGGGGTATATATCGATCAGTCCGGCCCCGACAGTACCGGCACCGGCGAGGCCGCCAAGCGGTGGTGGAAGCGGTGGAGGCAGTGGAAGCGGTGGAGGCGGTGGAAGCATTTCTGCCCCACCAGACCCGGGGTGGACCGCCGGGCCTGTGCAGACGGATACCGCCGTCCCGGGGGGCGACCATGACCATGGAGACCGATCCTTCGGGATCGCTTCGCCGGGCGGCACGATCCGCCTCATCGTTGCAGGCAGCGCAGGAGGTCCTGACATTGCAGAGGTCACCATCATGGCCCCCGGGCCGGGCGACATTCCTCTGGCACCGGATGCGCATACATTCACCGGGCATGCCTGCACCATAGGGCCCGGGGAGACGGTCTTTGCATCCCTGGTGACCCTGGCATTCAACCTCACGGCTGAGGAGTGGACCGCCGTCTCCAGCGGGGAGGATGGACCTGCGGTACAGCACTACAATCAGTCGACAGAGACCTGGGAGGAGATTCCCATTGACCTCTACCAGGATACCAGGAGCATCACAGCGAAGATAGCACATCCCGGTCTCTATGCGCTCTTTGTCAGGGNGCCCCCGGACGATGTGGACGATGCTGTCGCGGCCATGCCCGAACCGGATCCGGCGCACATGCAGCTCATCCCGGGGCTCTTTGCCCTCGGCATCGTGGCTGTGGTGATACTCGTCTACATCAGGCAGACAAGGCCCTGAGTGACCCTCTCCGGATCCGGGATCGACAGAGTGGCTGGCAAAAGGGGGGAGATTACTCCCGCCGCCTTCGCCGTGCAGCCAGAAAGAGGAGTGCCGCGCCGGCNGAGGCAGCGCAGAACCCCGGCNCCGCCGGNGTGGGCACNGCCGCCGGTTCCTCAAGGCCTGCGAGCCATGCGGCACTCGAAACCGGNGAGAGGAAGCGGATGCCTGCAAGGGTGTAGCCGCCATCAGGGGCGGTGGTAGCAGCATAGACTGAAGTATCAGGNAACATCGTCTTCCACTCGATAGCCCCATCCGCGTCGGTCCCGAGGGCGAACCCCTCCCCGCTCATGATATTCTTGCCCGCGATCATATACCCTCCAGATGGCCGCAGNGCGATAGCGTAGCCGGCGAACCCCTCCATGTTCCTGAGCCAGATCTCACCACCTTCTGCATCAACAAGACCGTACCAGTAGTTGCCTGAGTAGACGATCTCGCCATCGGCGGTCTCCTCGATATCGAATATGACCGGGACCTCGTAGTTCNTGAGCCAGAGCACGTTGCCATCAGCGTCGAGACGGATGAGGAACGCATCCCCGATATCGTAGGTGAAGGGTGACCTCGTGCCACCGATGATACAGCCACCGTCGGCGGTCACAATCCCTGCGTTCGCGGCGGCGGCCGGGAACGTCTTATTCCAGATCGGTGTGCCACCGGCATCGGTCTTCGTGGCAACCGCCGTCGTGTCGTCGGCCGATCCGGGCGGGTTCCAGAGCCACCCGATGACGATGTAGCCGCCGTCAGCGGTCGGCCGGACTGCTGAGATCTTCTCCCCGGGCAGGGTCTGCTGCCAGNTNACCTCCCCATCGGTATCGGTCCTGATCAGGAATGATGTGCCCTGGTAGGAGTGGTTCTCCTCCGATGCAGCCGCCGAGACGGTATACCCACCGATGATATAGCCGCCGTCAGCGGTCTCCGCGACAGAGGCGGCCTGCATGTCAGGTAGCCTCTGTATCCACATCTCGCCACCCTGGTCATCCACCTTTACGAGCAACAGGTCTTCCNTGCCCCCAAAGACCGTCGTGAGGGCGGAACCNAGTGCGATATNACCACCATCCGCCGTCTCTGCAACGGCATCGAACTTACTGTTCTCCTCCGGCGAGAACGTCGCGTTCCAGGTGATCGATGGGGCGGCTTCCGTAGCAGAGGCAGCCGCAACCGGCGGCACAGCAGTGATGAGCAGCGCCGCCATGATCACCAGGACCGGCGAATACCGGAGGCATCGGTTCTTTCCCATCATGGAATCGATAGCTGGTGTGATGCAGCACGCAAAAAACATACTGATCCCGCCGTCCCTGCAGAGACGGCGCAGGCGACAATCCCTTAATGAAGACTAAACCCCTATAGCTCTAGCACGTGTTGGCGACATTCGACGGAACCTGGGTGCGCCTCGGTACCAAAGGGCGCACACTTTATGAGCAAGGGGGATATGGGCGAGTGGAGAGAACCGGTCTTCGCCTTGCTCCTGAAGAGGCGCTCTACCTCATGGAGAGAGATAAGATCGAGGTGAAGGACTTCAGCTACGACACCCTGCTCGGTCTCTTCGCAGNTCAGCCGAACTTTATCCGGAGATACCTCGTCTACCGCGATATCCGCGAGCGGGGCTACGTGATCCAGCCCGGACCGCACGACTTCCGCGTCTTCCGCCGTGGTCACAAACCCGGTACCGGGAAGTCCCAGTACCTGATCCGCGTCCTCTCTGAGCGAGACCTCATCGACTTCGACCACCTGAGCCGGGACGTGCTCACTGCGATCAATATGCGCAAACAGTACCTCCTCGCAGTCGTGGATGACGAGGACGAACTGACCTACTACGAGGTGCGGGTACAGGATCTCACCCCCATCGGGGAGCCGGCCACGTGCAGCGAACCGGTGCAGGCCACGCTCTTTGGGACCTACGCTCTGGCCCACCTTCCGCCGGGGACTCCACTTGAAGAGGGNTGGTACGGGAAACGGCTTGATCCGGAACGGCTCCTCCTCCGCCCGGTCGAGTCGATCTACCTTGCGCGCAGACAGTGTCTCACGATCACGCGGGACGGCGAACCGATGACCACTGAAGAGTTCCTCGATATGGCGGCGGAGAAGGATATCGAGATCCGCGAAAAAGAGCAGGTCTTCTCAGACCTCAGGGATAAAGGCTACATCCCGAGGACCGGCTACAAGTTCGGCCACCACTATCGCGTCTACTCCGGGAAGAANACCCATTCCGAGATGCTCGCCCACGCCATTGCGCCCGGGGCTTCCATACCGATGAGCGCTGTCTCCCGCTCGGTCAGGCTCGCTCACAGTGTCAAAAAGAAGATGTTGTTTGCCTGCATATACAACACTGATATCAGGTACGTCGAGTTCGCGAGAATTAAACTGTGAGCGCCAGTCTATGCAATCCGGAATGAATCCCTGGTCGAGTAACCAGACCGTCGATGTGGATAGGCTCTTTGCCGGGTTCGGCATCGAACCTATCGGTGAGGTCGCGCGGAGGCTTCCCGAGATACCGCCATTTATCCGCAGGGGTGTCGTCGTCGGGCACCGTGACTACCAGTTGATCGCCGATGCNATCAGGAACCGCACCCCGTTCCATGTCCTGACCGGGTTCATGCCCTCAGGCCTCCCGCACCTCGGGCACCTGATGGTCATGAAAGAGGTCGTCTGGCACGTCCAGCAGGGCGGGAACGGTTATGTGGCCATCGCCGATCGGGAAGCCCACGCGGTTCGCGGGATATCGTGGGAGAAGTGTCGGGAGTTCGGTCGGGAGTACCTCAAGGCCCTCTACGCCCTCGGTTTCCACGGCACAACCTATTACCAGAGCAGGAATGAGCGCCTGAAAGATCTTGCGTTTGAGGCCTCCACGAAGGTGAACTTCTCGGAGCTCTCAGCGATATACGGGTTTGAGCCGGAGACATCGCTTGCCCACGCCATGAGCGTCGCAACCCAGGTGGGCGACATCCTCTTCCCGCAGCTCGATCTCGGGCCTGCCCCCACGGTCGTCCCGGTCGGCCTCGACCAGGATCCCCACATCCGGCTCACCCGGGATGTGACCCACAAGCTCCGGATGTTCACGGTCGAGGACCGCTGCGATCACATCAGCGTCCGCTCAAAAAACGCTCCAGAGACGGCCCTCAGAGCCGTTCACCGGGCTTTTCCGGGCTCGAAGAAGTACACGGGCCATGTGGATATCACCGGTCAACCGTATGCCCGGGTGGATGACGTCGTCCGCGATATCGAGATAACGCATGGTGGGTTTGGATTCTACCTCCCCTCCTCGACCTACCATATATTTATGCCAGGGCTCCAGGGCGGCAAGATGTCAAGCAGTGTCCCGGAGAGCCTGTTCGGATTCTACGAACCCGAGGCCTCGGTCCGGAAGAAGGTCATGGCGGCGATGACCGGGGGGCGGATGACGCTTGAAGAACAGCGGCGTCTCGGCGGGGAGCCGGATCGCTGCTCGGTCTACCTCTTGAACCTCTTTCACATGCTCGAGGATGATGAGGAGTTCGCCGACCTGCGCCAGCGATGCGAGAGCGGCGAGATGACCTGCGGACAGTGCAAGAAAGAGACATGGGAGCGCGTGCAGGCGTTCCTTGCAGACTTTAGGGATAGAATGGATGCAGTAGAGCACCTTGCAGATGGGATGTGATATGGACCTGACGCTGAATGAGAAGAGGCTCCTGGTTGCCCTGGAGCCGGTGGGTTCGGTCGATGCGGCCACCCTTGCGGACCTGATGGATACCCGCCAGGAGGCAGTGATACAGTACGCAAACCTCGCCCGTGAGCGCCGGCTCGTAGATGTGGAGAAGCACGTCTCCCGGCGGTATACCCTGACGGAGGAGGGGCAGACCTACGCCGGCAGAGGCCTGCCCGAGCGGCAGGTGCTTGAGAGTTTTGATGACGAGATCCCCATGCGGGATCTGCAGGCGCACCCGCTTGCAAGGATAGCGATCGGTTGGATGCGAAAGAAGGGTTGGGTTGTCATCAAGAACGGGATCGTGCGGAAGACCGGCAATGCCACACCCGGGCCCGACGAAGTCACGTTCGCTCAGGTAAGCGAGAATGGCGCGGTCACCGGCGGGGAGGGGGTTTTCAATCTCCTCCGGCGCGGGCTCGTGCAGGAGGTGGAGGCGGTTGCCTACACCGTCTCTATAACTCCTCAGGGGCGGGAAGTCCTTGCCCGGGGGCTTGACCTGCAGGCGGAGGTGGGCACACTCACCCGCGACCAGATCGTATCGGGCGCGTGGAGGGATCTCCCCCTCCGGCGCTACGACGTGACAAAGGTCCCAAAGCGTGCCTATCCGGGGAAGACCCACCCCTATCAGCGCCTCCTCGATGAGATGCGCCGCGTCCTCCTCGACATGGGATTTTCCGAGATCGCAGGGGGAATCGTGCAGAGCTCGTTCTGGAACTTCGATGCCCTCTTCCAGCCGCAGGACCACCCGGCACGGGAGATGCAGGATACCTTCTTCCTCGGTGAGCGCTGGCCGCTCCCGGAGGGGTATGAGCGTGTTCGCGATATGCATGAACACGGAGGGGAGACCTCATCCACCGGCTGGGGTGGGGCCTGGAGCGCCGCGAAGGCGGAGCAGTGTGTGCTCCGGACTCACACAACGAGCCTCTCCATCCAGCACCTGGTGGAGCACCCAGACCCCCCGGTGAAGGCGTTCTGCATCGGCAGGGTCTACCGGCGGGAGGCGACCGACCCCACCCACCTCGCTGAGTTCGAGCAGCTCGAGGGGGTCGTCATGGANGAGGGTGTCAACTTCGCCCATCTTCTCGGGTTCTTAAAGGAGTTCTATGCGAAGATGGGTTTTGAGATGGTCAGGTTCCGCCCCGGCTACTTCCCCTACACCGAACCCTCCGTGGAGCCTGAGGTCCACGTCGATGGGCTTGGCTGGGTCGAGCTCGGGGGGGCAGGTATCTTCCGCCAGGAGGTGACCGCACCCCTCGGGATCGAGCACCCGGTGCTCGCGTGGGGGCTCGGCATCAGTCGGGTGGCGATGCTCCGGCTCGGACTCCGGGACCTCAGGCATCTCTATCGGAGCGACGTCGAGTGGATCCGCGATACGCCCACCTACAGCGGGAGGCGGTGATATGGCGATCATACCGCTTGCCTACCGCTACATGGAACGGCTGACCGGGACCGATCGGCAGACGTTAATCGAACGCATCCCGATGATCGGTGCAGATATCGAGCGGATCGAGGAGGATCACGTGGACGTCGAGTTCTTCCCGGACCGCCCCGATCTCTACTCGGCCGAGGGTGTTGCCCGGGCTATGCGCGGATTCCTTGGGATCGAGGAAGGGTTGCCGATCTACACCGTCCATCCCTCAGGTATCGCATTCTCGATCGATCCCGGGCTTGCCGACATCAGGCCGTACCTCGGGTCAGCGGTGATCCGGAACGTTGATCTCGATGAAGAGGCGATCGAGAGCCTGATGGGCCTCCAGGAAGCTCTCCACTGGGCTGTCGGGCGCGGGCGGGGTAAGGTGGCGATCGGCGTCCACGACCTCGATACGATCACGCCGCCCTTCCACTACATGGCCTCGCCGCGGAGTCGCTCGTTCGTCCCGCTGGACTTTGACCGGGATATGACGCTCGATGAGATCCTCACCGATCATCCGAAGGGCCGAGACTACGCCCACCTGGTGGAGAGGTTCTCCAAGTTCCCGTTGATNGTCGATGCGAGCGATCGAGTGCTCTCCTTCCCACCGATCATCAACGGTGAACTGACCCGGGTCACGACAGCGACGAAGAACATCCTGCTCGACTGCACCGGCACCGATAAAAGAGCGGTGATGACCGCGACGAACATCATATGCACCGCGCTCGCCGAGGCCGGGGCGTCTATCGAGACGGTCACCATCGGTGACGAGGTGATGCCCACGCTTGCACCGGCAGANCGGTGCGTCTCCGCCAAGGAATGTGCATCCCTCCTCGGGCTCCCCCTCTCCCCCGAGGATATAGCACGGCTCCTTGAGAGGATGCGGTTCGGCGCCGAACCAGACGGGAACTCCTGGATCAGGGTTCTCGTCCCCTGTTACCGGGCCGATATACTCCACGACTGGGACATATTTGAGGATGTGGCAATCGCCTACGGTATCGAGAACTTCGATGCAACCCTCCCGGCAACCTCNACCGTAGCTGAGGAGCACCCGACCACGGCCATCGCGCGGGCAGTGAGGGCGGTGATGGTCGGTCTCGGCTACCTGGAGATGATACCTTTCACCCTCACAAGCGATCGGGTCCTCTACGAGAGTATGCGGCGAGAACCCCTGCCCGGGACCCTGCGACTGCTCCACCCGATCAGCGAAGATCAGACCGTGGTCNGGACAGACCTCCTCGCACTGCTCATGGAGATGCTCCAGGCAAACAAACACCGCGAGCTCCCGCAGAGACTCTTTGCCATAGGGGATGTGGTCGAGGACTGCGCCACCTACCAGAAGATGGCTGCGGTCAGCATCCACCCAACCGCTGACTTCTCTGAGGCGTACGCGGCGGTGGACGTCTTCTGCCGAGAGGTCTCACTCTCCTATGCGGTCACTGAATCGGTGGACCCCGCATTCATCGACGGCCGCCGAGGCGATATCGTTGTCGGCAAAAGAGTTGTCGGCGTATTTGGAGAGATCCACCCCACGGTCCTGAACGCATTCGACCTCGAGCATCCGGTGGCGGCGTTCGCGCTCGACCTCAGAGCCGTACCGGGATACCCCGCCCTGCCAGATACTCCTTCACCTGGCGGACGGTGAGCTCACCGTAGTGAAAGACGCTTGCCGCAAGGCAGGCGTCGGCCCCTCCTTCTGTAAACCCTGCATAGAAATGCTCGAGCGTGCCCACACCGCCGCTCGCTATGACGGGGATGCTGACCGCACCTGTCACCGCTGCTGTGATGAGGATATCAAATCCCTCCTTCGTCCCGTCGGCCTCCATGCTGGTGAGGAGGATCTCGCCGGCCCCGCGCTCCTCGACTTCGCAGGCCCAGGCGACGGCATCAAGCCCCGTGGCCCGGCTCCCTCCATGGGTCACGACCTCGTACCAACACTCCCGCCCGTCGGCGAGAGGGATGGGAGTTCTCCCCGGCTCCATGCGGTAGTTTCGCCGGACATCCATCGCGACGACGATACACCCGGCACCGAATCGCTCGACGCCCCGGGATATCAGGCCCGGGTCCTGGACGGCGCTTGAGTTGATGCTCACCTTATCAGCGCCGGCCAGAAGAATCTGCTGCATGTCGTCGGTCGTCCTGATGCCACCACCGACAGTGAGCGGGAGGGAGATATCGTCTGCCGCCCGCTGGATGGCGTCGATGATGGTATCCCGACGTTCCTTTGATGCCGCGATATCGAGGAAGACAACCTCGTCAGCGCCCTGTTCGTCGTAACGCCGGGCCAGCTCGACAGGATCGCCCGCATCGCGCAGACCGACGAAATGCGTGCCTTTGACCACCCGCCCGTCTTTGAGGTCCAGGCAGGGGATGATCCGCTTCGTCAAAGCCATTGGGTACATGATTGGGAGGTGGCAGGTGATGAGGGTTTGGTAGAGGCGTGATCGAGGGGGGACCTGAACCGCAGGGTCGGTATATGAACAGGGTTACCAGGCACGGCATCACTGAGACTCCCCTCCCTCCGGGATGCGCCAGATCCGCTACCCTGACCGCTCCCTACAACCATGCATTTTATGGAACCTGCGCCAATGTGAATGGTACATGTCCCTGCCAGGCCTGATCTCTCCATCGCGTGTCTATGCCTGCACCCGGTTCCGGATCCGCAGGACAAAACTCCTTTCCCGTGAAGACTACCGCCGTATCATGCAGATGAGCGTACCAGGGGTCGTCACCTACCTCGGGCGACAGGAGGACTACCAGGAGATCATGGAGCTGGTAGCCGACTATTCTGGCGCACGCCTCATAGAGGTGGCAGCGAACCGCAACCTGGCGCGGTCGTTCCAGCATGCCATGGCGATCGCTACGGGGGAGCTGCACACTCTGGCCGGGGAGTACCTCGCCCGGTGGGACATCGCAAACGTCATGGCGATCCTCCGGGGCACGACATTTGACCTTCCCCGCCAGCATATCCGCGATCTTCTGGTCCCTGCAGGGGAACTCGATAGATCTCTCCTTGACCACCTTCTAGACCTCACGACCTGCGATGAGGTGTTCGATGCCCTCCGGGTCTGGCGGTTCTACCCGGTTCTGGAGGAGTACTACCAGATCTGTGGAGAACCGGGCGCGTTTGCCAGAATTGAGAACAGACTCTACATGAGTTACTATGCCGGGTTGCTCAACCTTGTTGCGTCTGGGTGTAGTGGGTGCGCTGAGTTGAACACCTACCTCAGGTTCGAGATCGACATAACCAACATGAAGAACCTCCTCCGGCTTCACTGCGGCGAAGAGGTATGCGACATCACGACCGTCGACCGGACCATGATCCCGGGCGGCCGCATCCCCATCGACATCTTCCGGCGACTCTACCATGCTGAGACGGAGGAGGTGTTCACAGGCATCCTTCTGCAGACCAATATCGCCCCTACCCTGGCCCGGGCGGTGCGCGAACTCAGGCACGATCCGGGTTTTTCCAGCAGGGATGCTGCAGATCTCATCTGGCAGCGGTGGCACCAACACCTGCGGCCGGTCCATGAGATCGTGATGGCAATCACCCGCATCAGGCTCAGGGAACTTGAGAGTCTCTCCCGCCTCCATTCGTTCTCGGTCCTCCCGATGCTTGCCTACCTGGAGCGGAAGCAATACGAAGTTGCAAACCTAC
>JGI24708J26588_10000947_pt1 | contig 23431 bp, 21 predicted proteins | sample BioPla1DNA2_FD_26588 | JGI IMG/M metagenome (IMG submission 26588) | reverse complement strand
AATTATTTTATAATAATCATCATCTGATTATTCTATGGAGGTATATTTATAATGAGAAAGTTTGTAATAAACGTTAATGGAAATCAATACGAAGTAGAAGTTGCAGAGGTAGGAGGAGTAGGTCAACCGTCGGCACCTGTTGTTCCTGTAACCACAGCTGCTCCAGCACCTACACCAGCTCCAGCACCTGCACCAGCAAAAGCACCGGAGGCACCGAAAGCTGCTCCAGCACCTGTAGCTAGTGGCGCTGTTGGTTCTATTAAAGTAAATTGTCCTATGCCAGGAACAATTATAGATGTTAGAGTTAAAGCTGGTGACAGTATTAAGCAAGGTGATATTTTGTTAATCCTTGAAGCTATGAAGATGGAAAATGAGATATTAGCACCAGAGGATGGAACGGTAGCTACTGTTAATGTATCTAAAGGATATTCAGTTAACAGTGGTGATTTGCTTGTTTCAATAAATGGATAATATTTTAAAACAACAGTGTATATTATCCAAAAGCTTAAAATGAATAGTAAGGGAGGCTTATAGCCATGGGCATAAAAATTACCGAAACTTGTCTTAGGGATGCGCACCAATCCTTAATTGCGACAAGAATGAGAATCCAAGATATGCTTCCAGTTATCGGGAAGTTAGATAAGATAGGATATCATTCTTTGGAATGCTGGGGAGGCGCAACATTTGATACATGTCTTCGCTTTCTAAACGAAGATCCCTGGGAAAGACTAAGAAAAATTAGAAATGAAGCTAAAAACACAAAACTACAAATGCTTTTCCGTGGACAGAATATTTTAGGATATAAGCATTATGCTGACGATGTGGTTGAATATTTCGTTCAGAAATCCATAGCAAATGGTATTGATATAATTCGTATATTTGACGCACTTAATGATCCAAGAAACCTTGAAGTGGCAATGAAAGCTACTAAAAAAGAGGGTGGTCACGCACAGGCTGCAGTTAGTTATACAATAAGCCCATTCCATGATCTTGAGCAATTTGTTAAAGATGCAAAGGGAATGGTTGAAGCTGGTGCTGATTCAATTTGTATAAAGGATATGGCAGGTCTTCTAACACCATATACTGCTTACGATCTTGTAAAAGCACTAAAAGAAAACATTAAAGTTCCTATCCAATTGCATACCCACTATACAAGTGGTGTTGCTTCCATGTCTTATTTAAAGGCAATTGAAGCAGGATGTGATGTGATAGACTGTGCTATTTCACCTCTTGCAATGGGAACCAGTCAGCCTGCAACAGAATCACTAGTGGCAACGCTACAGGGTACAGAGTATGATACCAAATACGACCTTAAAGCTCTATCTGAAATTGCTGATTACTTCCGTCCACTTAGAGATGAATATCTTGAATCAGGACTTATGAATACAAAGGTAACTGGTGTTGATATAAACACATTAATATATCAAGTTCCAGGTGGTATGTTGTCTAATCTTGTATCTCAGCTAAAACAGGCTGGACAAGAAGATAAATATCAGGAAGTACTTCAAGAAGTTCCGAAAGTTCGTGAGGATTTGGGTTTTCCACCTCTTGTTACCCCTACAAGCCAAATCGTTGGAACACAGGCTGTTATGAATGTTGTTTCAGGGGAACGCTATAAAATAGTTCCAAAAGAGACTAAAGCGCTTGTAAAAGGTGAGTATGGAAAGACGCCTGCTCCGATTAAGGACGAAATCGTTAAGAAGATAATTGGAGATGAAGAAAGAATTACTTGTCGTCCAGCAGATTTAATCGAACCAGAATTAGAGAAAATTAGAAACGAAATGAAAGAATATCTTGAACAGGATGAAGATGTATTATCTTATGCATTATTTCCACAAGTTGCAAAGAAATTCTTTGAATTCAGAAAAGCAGAAAAATATAAAATTGATCCTGACATGGTTGATTACGATAACAAAGTGCATCCGATTTAATGTCTTTGCATTTTAATGGGCATTTTTGTACATTTACAGCATGAAGAGGCGGATAACCGCCTCTTTTTTATAGTTACTTGCTTTTTATATCAGCATCAATAGCAATTGAAACAACATTCTGGAATACTTAACATGAACTAAACATTCAATAAACCATATAAAGCAAAAATAGAGGTGTAAACTATGATAATATTTGATTCAAAAAATACTATAGGGTATGTAAAAGACCATGAAATTGAGTATTTTGAACCTTTTGTTGAAACTGCTCATGAGCTTTTGCATCAAAAAAAGGGTCCGGGAAGTGATTACTTAGGGTGGTTGGATCTTCCGATGTCTTATGACGTTGATGAGTTTGCTCGAATAAAGAGTGCGGCTAAAAGAATAAGAGATAATTCTGATGTGTTTATTGTAATTGGTATCGGGGGTTCTTATCTTGGCTCAAGGGCTGCAATAGAAGCGCTTACACATTCCTTTTACAATATGTTACCAACTGAGAAAAGGAATGCCCCTCAAATTTTATTTGCAGGGCACCATATAAGCTCTACTTACCTTGCTGAATTGTTAGAACTTATTGATAAGAAGGATGTTACAATAAATGTTGTTTCAAAATCCGGTACTACAACAGAACCTGCAATAGCATTTAGAATACTAAAAGAATATGTAGAGAATAAGTACGGAAAAGATGAAGCAAGAAAAAGAATATTTGCTACCACTGATAAATCACGAGGTGCTCTAAAAACCCTTGCAGATTCAGAAGGATATGATAGTTTTGTTATCCCTGATGATATAGGAGGACGTTTTTCGGTACTTACAGCGGTAGGGTTACTTCCAATAGCTGTGGCAGGAATAGACATTGACGAAATGATGGAAGGCGCCAGAGAAGGTTTTAAGCTATATAAGCAGCCCTTTGAAAACAATCCATCTTATTTGTATGCTGCATATAGAAATGCTCTATATCGGAAAATGAGAACAACAGAAATAATGGTTAATTATGAGCCCTCATTACATTATGTTACTGAGTGGTGGAAACAGCTATTTGGGGAAAGTGAAGGTAAGGACGGAAAAGGTATTTTCCCAGCTGGAGTTGACTTTACTACAGATCTACATTCTATGGGACAGTATATACAAGATGGATTGAGAAATATTTTCGAAACTGTTCTATATATTGAAAAACCAAGAAAGGAAATAACAGTTTGTGAGGATAAAGACAATCTTGATAAACTAAATTATCTTTCTGGTAAAAAACTTGACTTCATAAATAGAAAAGCTATGGAAGGGACTATATTAGCCCATCATGACGGGAAAGTCCCAAGTTTACTAATAAAGATTCCTCAAATGACGGCGTACTACTTTGGTCAGTTAGTTTATTTCTTTGAAAAAGCTTGCGGAATTAGTGGATATTTATTAGGAGTAAATCCGTTTGATCAACCTGGCGTTGAGGCATACAAGAAAAACATGTTTGCACTCTTGGGAAAACCGGGATATGAACAGGAAAGAAAACAACTTGAGAAAAGACTATATGAGTGACCATAAAAAGACAGTAATCCATGGAAAAGAAGTTGAGTTAAGTGCGTAACTCAACTTCTTTTTAATATAACCATAACATATATCTTATATATTTATTTCCTAAAAAAGGTTAATTTTTTCAAATAATTGTTGATTATTGTTAAAAACGTATATATAATACGATCAATAGCTTTTCTTTTCGTGCAACTTGAATACATTATATTACTCCATTGAATCGAATTTTTTCAGAATAGACGACTAAAAGTTACATATAGCGAATATATTTTAGGTAGTTGATATCCTATAAAGCTAAATATTTTAGGTAGTTACTATCTAAAATAGGAGGAGGCATTTTAGTGGTTATTAAAGAAAAAGTCGAGTTTAATAGTATTTGTTCAAATGGTTGCTTAGGTAAGAATGGATGCATTTTTCAGGAGAATGAGCTAATAGAATCTATGAACTCGAATAATGAAGAGTCGAAAACTGGAACTTACGATAATGACTGGATTTATGTTTTTTCACATGAGTTAAGAACTCCATTAAATGTTATCCTGTCAACTATCCAAGTGTCTAAACTAAATAATATTGGAGAGTATAGCAAAGTTAAGACAAGATATTTAGATATAATGAAACAGAATTGCCTTCGATTATTAAAAATGGTTAATAAAATACTCGATATAAATAGATTAGATTCTGGCTTTTTTTGGGTTGATTTAAAGAATGAAGACATAGTTTGTACAATAAAAGATATAACTCTTTCGGTTATTGATTATGCGGAAATGAAGAATCTGGAGTTAACATTTGAAAGTAATAAGCCAGAATATATTGTTTGTATAGATAGTTTTCAGCTTGAGCGTATTATGCTCAATCTTTTATCAAATGCAATCAAGTATACTCCGGTTGGTGGGGACATAAAGGTTACTGTAAACATACAAGACAAGAATATATTCGTTTCAGTATCAGATACTGGACCAGGCATTCCATCAGAATATCATAATACAATATTTGAAAAATGCAATCAAACAGATGGAAAAAGTTTGTTAGAGAAAAAGGGAAGTGGTATGGGTTTATATATTGCGAAAAGACTTTTAGAAAACATGGGTGGAGAAATATTTGCATATAATAATGAGGTAAAAGGCACCACTATTGTATTTTCAATACCAAACAAAAAGCTTCCGCAAACTATGAAGGAACCCCCTACAAAGGAATACTACAAAAGTAGAGCAGAGTATATTGAAATAGAATTTTCAGATATATATAGTAATTAATATAAATTTCCACATAAAATTATACCTTGACAAACTCAAGTGTTTCATGTATATTTAAGTAACAATCAAGTAGAAGTTCCACTTCTCACCCTGTATCTAGTTGATTTCAGGGTTAAATCGTAGCAGTACTATGCTGTGGTTTATGCAGGTGAAGAAGTGGTTTGCCTGCTTTTTTGCATGTGAAAATGTTCAGTTTAGTGCAATAATCACTTTTTCGATAATGCACAGAGCTTGAACGGGTTCAAAATTTATGGAGGTGTTTTTTATCAAGAAAGATCAAGTTCAGGTGAATAATCAAATCAGGGATAAGGAAGTCAGGTTGATTGACTTTGACGGAACAATGATAGGGATTGTATCCGCCAGGGAAGCCCAATTAAAGGCAAATGAAAGGGATATGGACCTGGTTAAAATTTCACCTAATGCAGATCCCCCTGTTTGTAAAATTATGGATTACGGTAAATATTTGTATGAATTATCCAAACGAGAGAAAGAGGCAAAAAAGAAGCAAACGAATATTTCCGTTAAAGAAATAAGACTTTCACCAAAAATTGAAGAGCATGATTTTGCATTTAAGTTAAAAAATGCAACAAAGTTTCTGCAAGACGGAGATAAGGTAAAGGTATCCATAAGGTTCAGGGGTAGGGAAATGCAATTCACTTCCATGGCTTATGAAGTAATCGATAAGTTTGCCGAGCAGGTTAAGGACTATGGGAAAATGGACAAGAGGCCTTCTCTTGACGGCAGAAATATGTCGGCTATGTTTTCTCCTATTAAAGAGAAACAATAATAAGCTTATAGTGTGTAGTCACGCAACGTTTTAATGGTTTTAGCTAGCAATGAAGGTAACTAATATAAGGCTTTTGCTATGTAACCAAATGAAGTCAGCTGTGCAATTAGTGGTGATATGTTTTCATGTATAGCCACGGTATTTTGTACTGTGAAACTCGAAGCGTGTAACATCGCAATATGCCCAATATAAATAGTGGAGGAGGTTTTATCCATGCCAAAAATGAAAAGCCACAGTTCTTCGAAAAAGAGATTCAAAATAACTGGTACTGGTAAGGTTAAACGTAATAAAGCATATAAAAGTCATATTCTTACCAAAAAATCCACAAAGCGCAAGAGGAATCTTCGTAAGGCAACAACAGCATCGAGTGCAAATGAAGCAATCATTAAGAATATGATTCCTTATAAATGATTAGGAAAGAGGTGTGAGATATGGCAAGAGTTAAAGGCACTGTAAGGACCAGAGCCAGACGTAAAAAAACATTAAAGCTCGCCAAAGGTTACTTTGGTGGAAAAAGCAAATTATATAGAACTGCAAACCAGGCAGTTATGAAATCTCAGGTATATGCATACCGCGATAGAAGACAAAGGAAAAGAGATTTTAGAAGGCTTTGGATTACAAGGATTAATGCTGCAGCAAGGTTAAATGGCATGTCCTATAGTCGCTTTATGAATGCTTTAAAGAAATCCGGCATCGAATTAAACAGAAAAGTTTTAGCTGATATGGCTGTAAATGATGCTGAAGGTTTCGCAAAACTTGTTGAACAAGTAAAAAGTTAATATAATGGGAAAAACGCGGCTTAGTGCCGCTTTTTTCATTTATATTACAAAGTGAAATTTGTGTACCAATTCATTCTATAAAGGGATATAATCTCATTATAGTGTGATTAGTGAGGCTTATAATTGGTGCGAAATACATACTGTTCACCCTGTCTTGAGTATATGGATAATGTATTATACAATATAAGATAAATAATGAATCTGGTGGGGGAGCTTTATTTGGCAGATGTAAATAATATTAAGGATTTATTCATATTGATAGGTAATTTTCTCGGTTTGAACGGACCATGGGATATTATTTTAATGCTTGTTGATATAAGTATTATTTCTTATATTGTTTACAAAGTCATTCAATTAGTTCGTGAAACACGTGCAATGCAGCTGGTAAAGGGCATTTTAATAATAGTTATTGGTCTTAAAGTAGCTCAATTGATAAGACTTAGAACTTTGGCATTTATTCTTGAAGGTGCTATATCTCTTTTAGGCTTTTCACTTATTGTGCTATTTCAACCCGAACTAAGACGTGGTTTGGAGAAAATAGGTAATAGTGGTTTTCAAAATCTTTTTTCAATTGATGATAACGAGGACCAACTTAGGACCACTGCCTCCATTGAGGCTATTGTAAATGTCTGTAATCATTTCTCAGAGGAATATATTGGTGCGTTGATTGTAATTGAAAGAAACACAAAGATTGGGGATATTATTAATACTGGAACCCAAATGGATTCTGTTATTTCTTACGAGCTTTTAGCTAATATTTTTACACCTAATACGCCCTTACATGATGGCGCCGTTATAATTAGAGATAATAAAATAAAGGCCGCAGCCTGTTATCTACCATTAACAGAAAACTCTACGATAAGTCGTGAACTTGGTACAAGACACAGAGCTGCTCTGGGAATTACTGAGGTTTCCGACGCTATTTCAATAGTGGTTTCAGAAGAATCCGGGAAAATATCATATGCCCATAACGGCGGACTTACTCGAAATCTAACGCCAGATACATTAAGAAAGGCATTGTATCGTTTTCTTCTTGATAAGAATTCGAATAAAAAGCGTTTCTGGTTTAGAAAGGTGAAAGCCGATGAATAAAAGATTTAAAAAAATAAATCTAAATAATTTTTTTGAAAAAGATTCTGTTTTAAGAGTTTTATCTGTTTTAATTGGTATCTTAATCTGGTTTATTGTGCTTGATTATCAGAATCCTATGGATGAGCGTACTATTTCTATACCATTAAGAACTAACGCTAATGTATTGGATAGTAGTAATATAAAGTTGGTGTCATCAAATATTCCAAGTAATGTTGATGTTATTATAAAGGGTAGAAAACAACGACTTGAGAAGGTTACTGCAAACGATTTTGAAGCATTTCTTGACCTTAATAGTATATATGATACAGAAACTACAGAATTGATAATTGATGTTCCTATTTATACAGGAGATGAAGATATTATTGTTTCGGGTGTTAATCCTAAAACAGTTAAAATAAAACTTGAAAATATTATTAGAAAAGAATTTCCTATTAATGTCCTATGGTTGGGCAACCTTCCTGAAGGGTATGAAATTGTAAATGTTAAGCTAAACCCTAATTCAGTTATATTGCAAGAGTTAGAAAGTGTTATGAATAGTGTTGAGAAAGTTGTTGTGTCTGTTGATGCTGATCAACTGCTCAAAGGCGATTCTATAAATAAACGAATTGAAGTTTACAACGGTAACGATAAAATAGTACCATCTCTTGATGGTAGTGTGCAGGCAACAATAGGCTATAATATTGCTAAAACCATACCGATTTCAACTACTATTGCAGGTGAACCTAAAAAAGACTATTATGTTCAGGATTACACAATCTCTCAAAATACTGTAACCATAATGGGTAATTATGATTTACTAAAAGATATTAATACAATCAGCGCAGAGCAGTTGAATGTTGATAATGTGGACCAATCTTTTCAAAGAGACCTAAAGCTTTTAGTACCTGAGAATATTCAGTTATACAATAGTCCCGATGTTGTGACAGCTCAGGTTAATATTCAAAAGTATTCAGATAGAGTTGTCAATGTTCCAAAATCATCCATTACGATTTTTGGTGGAGATGTGTCAGGTGAAACGAATTACCGAATTCTCGAAGATGATATAACTTTTAGTGTAAAAGGGCCAGCAGAAATACTAAATACATTGGATATTAAATCTATTAAAGGGTTTGTTGATGTTTCGCATACAACTGAAGGGATTCAACTTGTTGTGGTTAGATTATCTCTGCCTTCAGGGATATATATGGATGGTGAAGTTCTTGTAAATGTAGAAACCGAAAAGGTTATAATATCACCAACTCCTGAACCGCCACCCGAATCTAATGATAAAACTTACATAACCCCAATACCTACTCCAAGTGGGCCTACACCCACTCCTAGCATTACTCCTTCACCCATATCGCCCACACCGAGCCCTGATATTATAGATGAAATATAGTCTTTAAAGATATAGCAATTTGAACAGATTACATAATACACTTGTGCATATCATTTCCTATATGTTAAAATGTTTGTCGGTACTACATAATGGAGGTGCATATGGAAAGTATAGATCTTTTACAAATTATACTGGGTTTGTTGGGTGGAGTCGCTATATTTGTATATGGCATGAACATGCTCAGTGAAGGATTACAGAAAGTTGCGGGGGACAAACTTAGGCAAATAATTTCTGTTTTAACGAATAATCCTATAATGGGTATTCTAGTTGGTGCATTAGTTACGGCTATTCTTCAGAGCAGCAGTGCAACAACGGTAATGGTAATTGGATTTGTAAGTGCAGGCTTAATGAGTCTTAAGCAATCAATAGGTGTTATAATTGGTGCTAATATTGGAACAACTATAACAGCTTGGTTGGTATCTATTGATATTGGTGAATTAGCTCTGCCACTCGTAGGTATAGGTTTTATCATCTACTTTTTCCCGAAGAAAAAAGCAGTTAAGTATGTAGGTCAAATTATTTTCTCTTTCGGTCTACTTTTTGTTGGCTTAAATCTTATGAGCGACATGATGGCACCTCTGGCGAAATCTAAGGCAATAGAAGATGTAATGCTCGCTGTAAGCAACAATAAAGTTCTCGGATTGCTCATTGGTACTGTATTTACTGGTATTATTCAAAGTAGTAGCGCAGCCATTGCAATTTTACAGAAATTGGCCATCCAAACCACATCCAGTGGCGCTCCCTTGATAACGTTAAGTGCTGCACTACCGATTTTATTTGGCAGTAACATTGGTACAACAGTAACTGCTCTACTAGCCTCGATTGGCGCGAATGTCAATGCAAAAAGAGCTGCATTAACACATACTATTTTCAATTTTGCAGGCAGTTTAATCTTTGTTTGGTTCACTGTACCCCTTGAAAGGCTTGTTATCAGCATCATGGGTGGTACGATTCTACCTTCTCAAATGGATACAGCAATTGCATACTCTCATACTACTTTTAACCTAATAAATGCAATATTGTTTGTTCCATTTATAGCTTATCTTGCAAAATTTGTTACCAGAATATATAAAGGAAAAGGAGAACTCACCGACAGAACTCTTGTATATATTGGTGATAAAGTTTCATCTGCTTCAGTAGGTTTAGAGCTTGCAATGAATGAAATGTTGAGAATGGCTAAAATAGTTCAGAAGATGATTACTCGCACTAAAGAAGTAATTCTTGAGCAAAACCAAGCTTATATAAGCGAAGTTGAGGAGATGGAAGATACTGTAGACATGCTGCAGCATGAAATATTAAACTACCTATCAAAAATTATTTCTCAAAGCGGATTAACAGAAGGACAGTCTGTTCGTTTAACGGGTTATATGCGTATGGTTCACGACCTTGAAAGAATTGGGGATCACTGTGACAGTTCAGTAATGCTTGGTGAAGAAAATATTAAAAGTAAGATACAATACTCAGAAACTGCTTTATCAGAGTTAAAAGAAGTATATGAGAAGATTGAAGATGTTATGCAGCAGACCATTTTAGCGTTTGAGAATAATGATAAAGATCTAGCAAAATTAGTTTTGTCTGAAGAGAACGTAATGGATGATATAGAAAAAGTTCTCAGAGAAAGACATTTGGAGCGTCTTAACAAAGGTGAATGTAATCCCAATACTGCTATAACATACATCGAATTAATTCATACCATTGAAAGAATGTCCGACAATTGTAAGAACATAGCAGAATCAGTTATTGACGATATAAATCATAGATTGCTTGGCCATTATGATAATGATGGTGAAGTATTAAATTATAAAACAATTAAGTATTAATTCATCTGCAACAGAATATTGTATTCTTAGGAACATTCACATAAATGTGAGAGAATGACAGTTGAGTTAAGTGATTTTTTACACCAACTTATAATAAATCCCACTCTTACAATCACAGTTATATTGACCTTAGGGGTTATCTTTGTAAATGGATGGACCGATGCGCCTAATGCAATAGCTACATGTGTATCAACGAGAGCTCTGCACCCACAAGACGCTATTATAATGTCAGCTGTATTAAATTTCTTAGGCGTATTGGTAATGACTTTATTTAATTGGAAAGTAGTTCAAACCATATACAATATGGTCGACTTTGGTGATAATTCAAAAGATGCACTGGTTTCCTTGTGTTCTGCACTATTTTCAATTATTTTGTGGGCTACAATTGCATGGTGGTTTGGTATTCCAACAAGCGAGAGTCATGCCCTTATCGCGGGTATAACAGGTGCTGCAATGGCAGTTCAAGGTGGACTTAGTGCAGTAAATACTGAAGAATGGATTAAAGTTATATATGGCTTAATACTATCCGTTTTCCTTAGTTTCCCATTGGGATGGTCTATTGTGAAAGTTGTAGAATTTTCTTTTCGTGATGTAAGCCAAAAAAAAACATCGGTTTTCTTCAATTATGCTCAAATCTTTGGTGGCGCCGGCATGTCATTTATGCATGGTGCTCAAGATGGACAGAAATTTATAGGTGTTTTCTTACTTGGCACATATCTTTCATCAGGGCGTATGGATATAGCTGAATTATACATTCCTTCCTGGCTCATACTTTTATGTTCTTTAGTTATGGCAGTGGGTACCTCAATTGGTGGGTATCGTATTATAAAGGCTGTAGGTATAGATATGGTCAAGTTGAAAAAACATCAAGGATTTTCGGCAGACTTAGCAGCAGTAATTAGTTTATTCATTGCCTCGATATTCGGATTGCCAGTTAGCACCACCCATGTGAAAACAACTGCAATAATGGGTGTTGGAGCAGCGAAAAATTTATCAAGGGTTAAATGGGGATTTGTTAAAGACATTGTTAGTGCATGGCTATTAACTTTTCCCTTTTGTGGTATTATGGGATATTTGATGGCGACAGTTTTTATGAGGTTATTTTAACACTCAGTTTTCTATAAATACTAACATGTATTTAAATAGGGTTTTGGATTTTATTAAAGAGGTAGAGAATATGGTACGAAAACAAACTGATGATTATTTCGATACCTTTGTTGTGCTCATGGAGTATTCTTATCAAACTGCAAGTTTGCTAAATGACATGATGAATGGTTTTAGTGCAGATTTGTTGCAGGAAAAATTACAAAAATTAAATGAACTTGAAATACGTACACAGGCTACAAGGAGCAAAACCGTACAAAAGCTTATGAAAGAGTTTATTACTCCTATAGAACGCGAAGATATAATATTAATAGCAGATTCAATAGGCAACATCCAAGATGCCATAGGAAATGCTATAAAACAATTATATATGCTTAACATACGTAAGCTTAAAGGGAGTTGTAAAAAAATGGCACAAATCATTTTAGAATGTTGCAATTTGCTAAAGGAAGTATTTGCAGAACTAAGTAAATATAAGAAATCAAAGGTTTTGTATGATTTAATAATTAATGTGAATTATTTTAAAAAAGAAAATGAAAAGATTTTTATTGAGGCCGTTCGCAATTTATATATAAATACAAAAAATGTTATGGAGATTTCGTCTTGGTATGAAATTTACAATAGCCTTAAAACATGCTGTGATGAATGTCAAAAGACAGCTAAAGCTATAGAATACATGGTATTAAAGAATTCGTGATTTTTTTCAAATAATGGATTTCCCATAAAATCGTTGATAGTACGAACTATGTTAGAGTATAATGGATAAAGAATTAGAATCAAGATGTATTGTTTATTAACTTTTGATTTTGTGTTATTTACTATATATGTATATTTGGGAGGAATGAAGATGGCTAGGTTATTTGGAACAGATGGTATTAGAGGTATTGCTAATACTGAATTAACCTGTGAAATTGCATTTAAATTAGGTAAAGCTGGTGCTTATGTTGTATCTGAACAATCCGAAGGTACACCAAAGATTGTCATAGGCAAGGATACAAGGCGTTCTTCAGATATGCTTGAAAAGGCACTTATAGCAGGTATTTGCTCAGCAGGTGCTGATGCAATATGCCTTGGTGTAATTTCAACACCCGCCATAGCGCATTTAACCCGCAAGTATAAAGCAGATGCAGGTATTGTAATATCGGCGTCTCATAATCCAGCAGAATTCAATGGTATAAAGTTTTTTGACAAAAATGGATATAAACTCTCGGATAGCGAAGAAGAGAGAATAGAGGCTATAATACTTGACAATATTGAACAATTACCAACACCTATAGGTTGCTCAGTGGGTAGTGTTATTGAAAAAGAAGAGGCAATAGAGGATTACATATCATTTTTGAAAAGTTCAGTTAATATACGCTTCGAAGGGCTAAAAATCGCTCTAGACTGTGCAAATGGGGCATCTTTTGCTACAGCCCCCAGAGTTTTCCGTGAGTTAGGAGCTGATGTATTTGTAATTAACAATACACCCGATGGTTTAAACATTAATTGTAAATGCGGTTCAACTAATATGGAAATGTTGAAGCAGATTGTTGTAGAAAACAAATGTGATTTAGGTTTGGCCTTTGATGGTGATGCAGATAGAGTACTAGCTGTTGATTCTAATGGGGATTGTTTAGATGGAGACAAGATCATGGCTATTATAGGGCTTGACTTGAAAAGACAGAATAAGCTTGTGAATAATACAATTGTTACAACAGTCATGAGTAATTTGGGTTTTGATATTATGGCAAAAGAACAAAGCATAGATTTGGTAAAGACAACAGTTGGTGATAGATATGTGCTCGAGCAAATGTTAGAGCATGGCCATGTACTTGGGGGAGAACAATCCGGACACATTATTATGCTTAATTATAATACAACAGGTGATGGTCAACTTACAGCGTTACAGCTAGCACAAATAGCTAAGAAAACTGGAAAGAGTTTAAGTGAGCTATCATCAATGATGAAGGTATATCCTCAAGTCCTAAGAAACGCAAAAGTCAAAAATGAGAACAAATTTACATATATGAATGATCCTGAGATTGCATCTAAGTGTCTTGAATTAGAAAAAGCTTTCCACGGGGAAGGAAGGGTTTTGATTCGTCCATCCGGAACCGAGCCACTTGTAAGGGTTATGATTGAAGGTAAGGATTTAGATTATATTACCCGAAAGGCTGAAGAGTTGAGTGATCTTATTGAAAATAAACTTGGATAAACTAAACTCATGCAAGTCTTGAAATGATTCCAAATAGAATAAAGGAGATGATTTTTTGGATAAAATTCTTCAAGCTACAAAGATAATCAATGATGCGTCAAACATTGTTGTCATTACAGGCGCAGGAGCTTCGACCGAGAGTGGCATTCCAGACTTCAGATCCGACAATGGACCGGCTAAAAAGAAAAAATATGACTATCCAGTAGAAGTACTATTAAGCCATAGTTTTTTTATGAACAAAACCGAAACTTTCTATGATTACTACTTGAACAATATGATATTTAGAGATGCAAAACCCAACGACTGCCACAAATCTCTGGCGGAAATGGAAAAGTATTGTAATACTTTGGCTATCATAACTCAAAATATCGATGGCTTACATCAAGAAGCAGGCTCTTCCAATGTTATTGAGCTTCACGGTACCACCAAGCGCAACTATTGTATGAAGTGCAAGAAAGAATTTTCTATTGATTATATTTTCAAAATAAACAAGCCAGTACCGGCATGCGATAAGTGTGGAGGAATAATTAAACCCGACGTCGTATTGTATGAAGAACCTCTGAATGAGAAAGACCTATCAAAGGCAATATCTATTGCAAGAAAAGCAGATGTGCTTTTAGTTATAGGCACAAGTCTTCTGGTTTATCCAGCAGCAGGGTTATTGAATTATTATAGAGGTGATAAGTTGATTATATTAAATATGGGTGCAACACCTTTTGATTCAATGGCAGAAATAGTAATACGGCAACGTGCTGGAGATGTTATGAAGAAGATAGTGAATGGATTAAAATCATAATAAATACAAAATGATGTGTAAAACATAATGTAATAGCTTTTAATCCATTGTTTCACTCAATTTGAGGAACTTCTCCATAATTCTGTCTTTTTCTTTTCCAGTTGCAATTACAGGTTGATAATTATTTTTACTCGGATCTGAAGATATTAGGGCAGGAACTATTTTATAATCACTGTTAATAATTTCACCGAGTTCAGTGTTTATAGTTAGGATATGCTGATAAATAATTGTATCCTTATCAGAGGGATTAGGTGAACCACCATAACAAAAGTTGCCAAGGCTATACAATATATTCTTGCCTTTGTATGTTTCCATACCTTGCTATTTGTATCACAGTTTGTGTTACTAGAGTAAACATTATCTTTAACAGATTGCTGTGAAGGCTCTATGGCCTCTGTCAAAGACAAAGCTCTTACATCATCGGACATAGGATCTTGTGATATAATATCTTGGGATATTACTGGTACTGAATCAGATAGTGGTTTTGGAGCTGTTGTTGATGTGTTCGACATTAGAAAAAGTGTTAATAAAAACAAAATTAATTTTTTCATTGTATTCTTTTCTGCTTAAATAATTCTATTTCTATTTATACTTATCTATCCTAAAAAAAGTACAAGAATTTGGATTTCTTAATTAAAAATTTGTTTGTGAAACAGTGTATGGATACCATATGGTGGTCCCTTCGAAAACTTTCTTTAACATAAACTTTTGTCAGGTTTTGGATATGATAATATGTCATTTGGCCTTCGCAAAAACCTTTGTTAACATAAACTTGTATCGAGAGGTGTTTTTGTATGTTATAATAATAAGAAAACCATTACAAAAATATAACCGATTAGGGTTTTTGCATTATATATTTCAAGTAAAAGAAAAGGAAGATGACCAGTGAATAATATTCAGCAAAAAAGCTCATCTGAGCGGTTGTTGTGGGCACAGTTTGATACCTTGCAACTTGGTTCAGGATGGGATGAAAAAGATATTTCAAAGCCTCAGATATTAATAGAAGATGTATATGGTGACAGCCACCCCGGAAGTACTCACTTGGACAAGCTAACAGAACAAGCAAAATATGGAGTCATTGAAGAAGGTGGATTTGCAGCCCATTTTCATACAACCGATGTTTGTGACGGATGCGCACAGGGACATAATGGCATGAATGTGGTTTTAGCTTCACGAGAAGCAATCTGTGATATGGTGGAAATACATGGAACTGTAGTTCCGTGGGATGGCATTATACTTACATCATCATGTGACAAGTCGGTGCCCGCCCATCTAAAAGCTGCTGCAAGGCTTGATATTCCTGCAATATTCATTCCTGGTGGCAGTATGAGGCCTGGTCCTTATATGACTACATCACTTGGTACAGGGGATATTTCGCTAAGACAAAGAAAAGGAGAAATTAGCGATGGTGAGCTTCGAGATTATAAACTTACCGGGTGTCCTTCAGAAGGAGCATGCTCATTTCTTGGTACTGCAAGTACTATGCAGTGCGTGGCTGAAGCGCTGGGGATGGCTCTACCTGGAAGTGCATTAGTTCCTGCTACAATGCGCGATATATTAACCTTTTCTCGAAATTCAGGCAGAAAAATTATGGAGTTGGTTAAAAATAATATTACTCCATCGAAAATAATGACAGAAGAGGCTTTTGCAAATGCAATAATTATTCACAGTGCCATTGGTGGCTCTACAAACGCAACAATTCATTTACCTTCAATTGCTAGAGAGTTAGGAATTTATTTAAAGCCTGAGTTGTTTGACGAGATTAATCATAAAATTCCACACATAGGCAATATCAATCCAAGTGGCGAGCATATTACAGAATCCTTCTGGTTTGCAGGTGGTATACCAATGGTTCAATTGCTGCTAAAAGATTATTTAAACCTTGACGTGCTAACTGTAACAGGGAAGACCCTTGGAGAAAACCTTGAGGACATACAAAAGGATAACTTTTTTGAAAGGAACCTCGGCTATTTGCACAATTATGGATTGAAGCGTGAGCAGGTAATAATTCCAGTTGAAAAGGCAACAGAGACAGGTTCCATAGCTATTTTAAAAGGGAATCTTGCACCTGACGGAGCGGTTGTAAAGTACTCAGCATGTGCTGAAAACATGAGAGTGCATAAAGGGATCGCAAGAGTGTACAATTCTGAGGAAGAAGCTTATAATGCAGTTGTAGAGGGAGATATTAATCCCGGAGAAATCATAGTTATTCGTTATGAAGGACCACGAGGCAGCGGAATGCCTGAGATGTTGATGACAACCGAAGCCATAGTTTGTGACAAGAGACTTAATGGTACGGTATCCCTTGTCACAGATGGTAGGTTTTCTGGTGCCACCAGAGGGGCTGCAATAGGGCATGTATCGCCCGAGGCTGCATCGGGGGGACCAATAGCCTTCATTGAAACTGGCGATATAATTGAATACAATATTGAAAAAAGAACTTTAGACATAGTAGGAATTCAAGGAAAAGAAGCAACCTGTTCGGAAGTTGAACAAGAATTAGCAAAGCGCAAGCAAAGCAATGGAATACTGTCACGTCCCGAAAGAAAAGGTATGTTTAAACGATATACCGATATGGCTCTTTCTGCTATGGAAGGAGCAGGATATTAGGTTCAGAGGTGGGTTTAATGTTTGATTTTACAACGATAGAAGTGACGGATAAAGAGCAATTATATGACCAGATTAATGTATACCTCAAAGGATTAGTTAGTGAGGAATCAGATTGGCTTGCAGGAATATCCAATTCATGTGCACTTTTATATCAAATGATTCCCAATCTTAATTGGGCTGGATTTTATTTATGGAAGGAAAATCAATTGGTATTAGGTCCATTTCAGGGAAAACCCGCTTGTTTTAGGATAAATTTTGGTAAAGGTGTATGCGGAACGGCAGCAAAGGAAAGAAAAGTCCAGGTTGTAGAGGATGTAGAGCTGTTTCCCGGTCATATTGCATGTGACAGCGAATCAAGGTCAGAAATAGTTGTTCCTATAATAAAGGATGATAGACTGATAGGAGTGCTTGATATTGATAGCCCCAATAAGGCTAATTTTGATGAAGTCGATGCAAAAGGTCTCATTGCGTTTGTGGATGCCTTAATTAAATACTTGGAATGGCCTGATTATTTCGTGTAATTGCAAGCTTAGCCCATTGATATCATGAAGTTGAGCAATCGATATATAAGGCTAAGCTTCTCTTGAGACTTTTATCCAAAGTAACCGAACGATTCCCCAGGCAATGAGTGCATAAATTGCCATTGCAATTAATGTTGCAGGATCAAGAACCGATCTGCTTGCCAGGCCTGTGGTGGAAAATGGGCTGAATATACCTGAAAAAGGTGCAATGAAAATACCTGTTATTGCATATATAAACGATGTAAAACCACTTCTGGGATTGGCTCCAAGTAACATAAACAAAAAACGAAGTCCAAGTAAAACTTCTAACAAACCGAGTATATAGTATATTACATTCTTAGCTTTTATATACCAAATCGGTGTTCCATGTTGTATGGCAGCTTCTCCTGCATTGTTTTTTGTTATATGAACTACATTATCTTTTTTTTCTTCTGGCGTATTTTTTATTTGGCTCATGAATATTCTCCTATTGATAGTTATTATTATCAGCACCCAATAATTGTATGAAAATCATTAAGAGCATATCTTATTTATTTAGTATTTTCGAAAAATGCCCTTATATTCACAAGTTACACAGGTTACAAGAAAAATATAATTACATTTTATTACTTTTTGCCAGATGATTGACTGTTTCACTACTCGTATCTTTTTGTATACTAATAAGAATCATTCCGATCAATAGTATGGTAGCGCCAGCAATAATGTAGGAATTCATGTGCTCATTTAAGAATAATTTTGACCAGAGTAGCGTAAAAAGCACAGAAGTATTGCTTACAATACCTACTGTTAAGAAAGATACTTTTTTCAATGCTTCGGCTTGTAGATAGAAACTTACACCAGTTACAAGTCCAAGCCCAACCAGAGATAGTATGGCATATATGTTTACATTGCCAGTAAGATGCAAATTAAAAGGTACTTGAACAAATGTTAAAATAGAAGATAATAGAAATACTGAAAAGTTCATGTTTCCTGAATCAATAGTATTTACTAAAGCTCTTTGGCTAGTAACATGAACACCTGCTCCTATGGCTGAGATGATAAGTAGAAGTGATGACAATAAATTATTTCCAAACAACTGAGAGAAGGGCATCCCTTTCCAACTAACCAAAAAGACACCAACTAAACACAATATGGATGCTATTAATTTTGTGGATGTAATTTTTTCTTTAAACAATATAAAGGCCATGAACATAAGAAATACTGCCTGTATAGGCCAAATTATTACATTACTATATGCATAACCTATCCTTATAGCTATGTTCTCTAATATGTAATTCAGACTTTTACCAAATACACCTACCCATATCCACTTGTTCTTCCAATAGATATTAATCTTCTGACCTTTTGATTTCATAAAAAGACCAAGAAATATAAAGCCAAATAGAAAACGTCCAAATGTTATTGTACTGCTATGAAACATTGTTGATGCGGTTTTAACCATGACACCAACGAAACTCCATAAAAGTGTTGCAATAATTAGATATAAATAACCCATTTAGTCAGCTCCAGTGTGTAAAATATTGATAACATTGTTTGCGATTTAAAAGCAAATTCATTATATCGAAAGTAACAGGATGATGCAAGTTGAATTATGATGACTTGCATAATAATTATGAAGCAATTAGAGTAAATATTTCTTGTTCATCTTATTTGACGGAACCCTAACAACTTAAGATATAAGCTCTTTAATGGGCATATGTGTCGAATTAAATCGAACTATCTGAAAATGAAACTTTGCGGTAACGAAATTTCATAAAACTCTTGACAGCAATTATTTTACTGTATACAATAATTCAATATATGATTTGAGAAGTTCGTTTTTTGCTTATACACATTTAAATAATAAATATAAGTTGTTATACATACATAAGTTGTAATGCAGATGCAGGAGGAGAGTTTAGTATGAGTTATCAGATACCAACTGAAGAGCTGGAAAAGTATTATGAGGATTCCGCAAGAAAAATAGATCATGACAGTTATTACAGTCCTGACTTATATTCGAAGCATAATGTAAAAAGAGGCTTAAGAAATGAAGACGGCACTGGCGTTGTGGTAGGACTTACAGAAATCGGGGATGTTCAATCTTATAGATTTGAAAATGGCAAAAAGATTTCACAAGAAGGTAAACTCATATATCGTGGTATTGATGTATACGAACTTGTAGATGCATGTATCGAAGAAGATAGATTTGGTTTTGAAGAATGTGCATATTTATTGTTGTTTGGAGAATTACCAAACGGTCGAGAATTAGATATGTTTAGAAAAGTCTTGGTAAATAATAGAAGTCTGCCAGAGGGTTTTGTGCGTGATATTATTATGAAGGCACCAAGCTCAAATATCATGAATAAGCTGGCAAGAGCAATCCTTGTGTCTTACTCATATGATGAAAATGCAGAGGATACGAGCATAAAGAATCTATTTAGGCAGAGCATGGAAATAATTGCTCGTTTACCGTTAATGGCGGCATATGGTTATCAAGCTAAATCTCATTACTATAATGGAAGCAGTCTTTTCGTACATATGCCTTCTCCAGAGTTATCTACAGCAGAAAATGTACTCAGGTTAAGCAGGCCTGATTGTTCTTTTACCCATCTTGAAGCATCAACACTTGATACAGCTTTAATACTTCACGCTGAGCATGGTGGCGGTAATAATTCCACTTTTACAAGCCATGTGGTGGCATCTACTGGTACTGATATTTATTCATGTATTGCAGCTGCATTGGGCTCATTGAAAGGTCCTAAGCATGGCGGTGCAAATCTAAAGGTTATGGAAATGATGGATGAAATGAAGAAAGAGGTAAACAACTGGAGCAGTGATTCACAAGTAAGTGAGTATTTGCTGAAAATCCTTAGAAAAGAAGCCTATGATCATAGTGGGCTAATTTATGGTATAGGTCACGCGGTATATACATTGTCAGACCCAAGATGTGTATTACTAAAAAGAAAAGCAAAAGAACTAGCGAAAGAAAAGGGAAGAACCGCAGAATTTGATTTGTATGAAAGAGTGGAGCGCCTTGCACCTATTGTTTTTAACGAATTAAAAAAGACCAACAAGCAAATGTGTGCAAATGTCGACTTTTATTCAGGCTTTGTATATGACATGCTTAATATTCCAACTGATTTGTTTACCCCCATTTTTGCTATAGCTAGAGTGGTTGGACTTTGCGCACATATAATAGAGGAGAGAATAAATGGAGAGCGAATTATTCGTCCTGCATATATAAATGTAAGAGAAAGAGCTAAATATGTTAAGTTGTCTGAAAGGAAATAATTAATACTAACACTTTACAGCCTTATTTAATATATAGTATACAGCAAAAAAGCAGGAAATAGTCCTGCTTTTTTTTCTGTATACTACCATCTAAACAAATTTTATAGTTAAAAAGGACCCATTGAACTTGTAAATACTTCAAGAGACATTTTGTACATACTTCAAAATACATTTTGTGATGTTATCGTAAAAGCTTTACATGACAGTTAGTCATCAGATATCGTACAGCTATATTTATAAAGGTTACATCGCAACAGCTTCAATAACGAAATTATTGCAATACCATTATTTTATGGTAGAATAGATTTGTTATACTTAGAAACTAAATGCTATTATTAAGGTTAAATCGTAAAAGCCTTACATGAATGTATTTAACCACGTTTTCAGTTAAATTTATAAAGGTTACATCGCAAAAGTCAGTAGTGATATGAACATTCATAATAAAGTTGGTATTTTTATATTAATCAGAAAATTATTTGATTACCGGGGTGTGCATTTTGTATTTAAAAAGCATCGAAATGCAAGGATTTAAGTCCTTTGCTGATAGAATAAATCTAAATTTTAATAAGGGTTTGACTGCAGTGGTAGGCCCAAATGGTAGTGGGAAAAGTAATATATCAGACGCCGTTCGTTGGGTTTTAGGCGAACAAAGTGTAAAACAACTTCGTGGTAACAAAATGGAAGATGTGATCTTTGCGGGGACACAACATAGAAAGCCTGTTGGCTTTGCGCAAGTTTCGTTATTGCTTGATAATTCAGACAGAGCTATACCATTAGATTTTTCAGAGATAACCATAGCAAGACGAGTTTATCGCTCTGGTGAAAGTGAATACTATATAAATAAGACTTTATGCCGTCTTAAAGATATAAATGAGCTTTTTTTGAATACCGGTGTTGGTAAGGAAGGGTATTCCATTATAGGACAAGGTAAAATAGACGAAATTCTGAGCTCACGCTCGGATGATCGGCGTGCAATTTTTGAAGAAGCTGCTGGTATTATGAAATATAAAGCCAGGAAAAAGGAAGCTGAAAGAAAGCTTGAGGGAACCGAGCAGAACATATTACGTATAGATGATATAATCCTAGAGCTTGAGTCGCAGTTAGGTCCACTTCAAGAACAAGCAGAAAAGGCAAGAAGATACATAACGCTCAGTAACGAGTTGAAGCAGATTGAAGTTGCACTTTATCTCGATAACATCGCAAAAAACAAAACTAAGATCGAAGAAATTGATACCCAGTTCAGGCAGGTAGAAAAGAATATACAAGAAGAAAAATATATATTACAAAATAAAATGCAGGAAAACCGAGAGAAGAATGAAAAACTTGACAGACTGAAAAAGACTCTGGAGAGTTTAAGATTTGAACTTGTTGAGATGGACAAGGGCATTGCTCAACTCAATAATGAAATAAAAATCGGTGAAGAGAAAATAAACCATATCGAATCCAGTAACCTTGCTTCAAATCAAAGCATAGATGAATTAAAAGCAAGAATAGCCATAATAGTAGGCGATATTGATAAAAGAAATAACAGACTTAATGCTTTGAGTCAAGACAGAAAAAAATACTCAGACTTTCTTAGTACAGCAGAAGAAAAATTATCAGAAATTCTATCCCGCCTTGATGAGAGCGAAAAGCGTATAGAGCTAATGAAACAGGAAGTAATGGATGAATTAGATGTTTTATCTGAAAGCCGTACAAGGTTAAATAGTCTAAAAAATGAAAAACAAGCTTTTATTGAACGAGAAAGTAAGGTTGAGGATGAAGTCAAAAAAACTGTTCTGGAACGAGATAAGCAAAGCATGCTACTTGAACAAGCACAGAATGGCTTACGAAATCAAAAGGAGACTCTTTTACTAAAAAAAGAAGAGTTAGCGCATATTGAACATACTTTACAAAGCGGTAAGAAACAATTGGAATTATTGCGTACAGAACAAAATAAATGTCTGTCAGAGCTTCAAGCCACTAAATCTCGCAATAAAGTTTTAAAGGATATGGAAAACAGCCTTGAAGGCTACAACCATAGTGTAAGAGCAATTTTAAGAGAATGCCGCCAAAATTCTGGTTTTGGACAAGGGATTTATGGGGCATTAGCGCAATTAATCGCTGTTCGAGAGAATTTTGAAACCGCTGTTGAGGTATCATTGGGCAGTACCCTGCAGAATATAGTTACGCAGGACGAGTATACAGCGAAAAAAGCCATTAATTACCTTAAGGAAAAGCATCTAGGTCGTGCTACATTTTTACCTATCACTTCTATCAAGCCCAGGATGTTGGATACTAATACCCAAAAAAGGCTCAGTGATGAGAATGGGTATTTAGGTGTTGCATCGGATATGGTGCAGTGCGACCCCAAGTTTAAAGACATTATT
>JGI24708J26588_10000941_pt1 | contig 23581 bp, 31 predicted proteins | sample BioPla1DNA2_FD_26588 | JGI IMG/M metagenome (IMG submission 26588) | reverse complement strand
CCCGACTACCACCAAAACTAGAAAACACCAAAATGTAGTAGAAAAGGTAAAGAAATAGTATGCAACATCAACCCTGACAAGTCGTTGCACGTTGAGTGTGTCGTGTTGATGACGAGGAAGGATAGCTGAAAGGCTGATTTACTGGGATTTTAGAGAGAATAGAAAAAACGGCAAGACGGGTTTTGAAACTGGTCTTGTTGTTTTTTTGTTGCACGGAAACATATCTATTGGCAAAAAATATAGTCAACTCAAGGATTGGAAGTTAGTGGGAACATATCAATCATCAAAAATTCGGTTTGCTAGTGTTCGGAAACATATCTACTGTAAATTAGCGGATTTGCGGTGTTTGGAAACATATCAATGTAAAATATGAGGATTTGAGGAAACGTGAGAAAGTTCATTCAGCTTGTCGTCTGCTGGTCATCTGCCAATAGGCGGCGGGCTTTTTTCGTTATGCGTGAAAGTGAACTTATTCTGAACATTGACCCTATCAACTTGATTTTATTCGTTTATCCGTATATAATAAGAGAAAACGGATGGAGGTTTATTATGGACGCAATATCAGTGAAAGAAGCTTCGAAAAAATGGGGAATTTCAGAACGCCGCATTCAAAAATTATGTGAAGAAGGTCGAATTCTTGGTGTTGTGCGTTTCGGACGCTCATGGGTAATTCCGGAGGATGCAGAAAAGCCAATGGATGCACGGTTAAAAGAACAGCGAAATGATAAAAAATATAAAGGAGACAAAAAGAATGATTGAACTATATTATGTTGAAGATGATGATGCCATTTCCCAAGTTGTAAAAGAATATTTCGAAAGGCGTGGTTACAGTGTATCCATTTATAAAACGATTGCAGATGCCAGGCACGCATTAAATAATCATATCCCTACCATCGTACTGGTGGATTGGAATATGCCGGATGGAAATGGAAATATGCTGTGCCAGTGGATTCGAACAAGCTGGAAAGAGCTGCCGATTATCTTCCTAACTGTTCGCAGCGATTCCCATGATGTTGTTTCTGGCTTTCAAAACGGCGCAGACGATTATGTTGTAAAGCCATTTGAATTGGACGTTCTGCATTCCCGTATCCAAGCTCTGCTCCGGAGAACAGGCGATGTATCAAAACAATATTTTTCTTGCGGTTCCATTTTCCTTGACCAAAAAAAGATGATTGTTCGTTGCGATTCGGAAGAAATCCGTCTAAGTTCATCAGAATATCAACTGCTGTTATATTTATTGCAAAACAAAGGAAGAACCGTTACAAGGGAAAAGTTGCTGGAACAAGTTTAGGACAGGAGTGGCAATTATGTGAATGATAATACTCTTACCGTTACGATGAAACGGTTACGCAAAAAACTGCATCAGCCATCTTGTCTGAAAACAATCAGGAGCTTTGGTTATCGTATGGAGGATATTGAATGATAGAAAGAAAAAATGTGGTAATACTGATAGGATTTGTTCTGTCAGTCAGTTTATTGGCTGCTTCCGTCACTGCCGTGCTTTTCACAAATTATTATAGTCAAATCCACTTTCAAGTGTTGGGTGATATCTGCCAAGAAATCATTGAAACTCAGCCTGAGGCAGAAGAGGCAATATTATCTGTATTGAAGGAACATAAACATAAATTGGCGATTCCGGCAGATGAAAATATCATTCTGACATACGGCTACAGGCAGACAGATTTTTTGCAGGCGGCTAGGAAGAAAAGCACACTTTTTGTAGTCATTGGATTTTTGTCAGGTGGAATATTATTTCTTGCAACACTTCTACTTCGACACAAAAAAGAAGCTACACGCATTCAGAGTTTGACCGATTATTTAGAGAAGGTGAATATCGGAGGCGGCGGACTTCTTGTTCAAGGCGGTGAAGATGATTTTTCTAATTTGCAGGATGAAATATATAAAACCGTGACTATGCTATATCAAACGAGAGAGGAAGCCCTTGCAGCAAAAAATAATTTTGCGGAAAATCTTTTTAATATTGCTCATCAAATTAAAACTCCACTCACTTCTATTTCTCTGTCTACGCAGATGATGAAAGAAAATCCGTCTCCAATGCATCTGGAACAGATAAGCCAGCAACTTTTTAGACTGACACATCTGGAGGAAGCCTTATTATTGTTATCCCGGATTGATGCCGGAACATTGTCCTTGGAAAGAAAAGAGGTCGATGTTTTTACTCTTCTTACACTTGCCGCTGATAATTTGCAAGAATTATTTGCTGCTGCGAATGTTTTCGTAAATATATACGAAACAGGCGAAACCACCATCTTTGCAGATTTGGACTGGACAATGGAAGCTGTCATGAACCTTCTCAAAAATTGTATGGAGCATACTCCGCCAGGTGGAACTGTCTGTTGCTTGTATAAGCAAAATCTCCTTTATACGCAAATCCGGATATGGGATACCGGCGCAGGATTCGCAAAGGAAGATATCCCTTACATTTTTGACCGCTTCTACCGTGGACAAAGGGCAAAAAGTACCGGTATTGGCATTGGTTTGTCTCTGGCTAAAGCAATCATCGAAAGCCAGAATGGAACAATTAGCGCTTGCAATCTCACAGGTGGAGGTGCCTGTTTTGAGATCTGCTTTTACAGTCACTGAGTTGTCATTTTACTTTGCTATAATAGAAAGTGGAGAAGAACATTCCGCTACAATAAACTTCATAACGGAAAGGAAAGTTAGAGATGGAACTTTTAAAATGCGAAGGAGTAAGCAAGGTGTATGGTTCTGGCAACAACCGTGTTGTAGCCTTGAACAGAATTGACTTAACCGTGGAAAAGGGAGAATTTGTTGCGATTATTGGAGCATCTGGTTCTGGAAAATCTACATTGCTACACATCATTGGCAGTGTAGACAAGCCATCGGAGGGCAAGGTAATCATTGAAGGAACAGATATTTCTACCTTAAATCAGTCAAAGGCGGCTGTTTTTCGGCGAAGGCAGGTGGGGCTGGTCTATCAGTTTTATAATTTGATACCGACACTCACAGTAGAAAAGAATATCCTTATGCCGCTTTTGTTAGACAAAAAGAAACCGAATCAGGAATATTTCGAGAAAGTAATAGGTTCTTTGGGGCTTGAGGATAAGCTGGAATCACTCCCTAATCAACTGTCGGGCGGACAGCAGCAACGGGTTGCGATTGCTCGTCATTGGTGTATCGCCCCGCTTTGCTTCTGGCAGATGAACCTACCGGCAACTTGGATCAAAAGAATTCAAGAGAAATTATGGATATGTTGAAATTATCGAACCGCAATCTGAATCAGACTATTTTACTGATTACACATGACGAAAAGGTTGCACTCCAGGCAAATCGTATTGTGACCATAGAAGATGGGCAGATTATCAGTGATCAGAAACGGGGGTGAGAAGGATGTGGAAAGATTATTCGGCGAGTTATATTAAAAATAATCGTGCCTCTGGTGTGTCGATTATGGTCGGAGCATTTATAGCTACATTGGTTTTGTCTTTTTTGTGTAGCTTGTTTTATAATTTCTGGCAGGATGAAATTCACGGAATAATATTAGAAGAAGGCGACTGGCAGGCACGTATTATCGGTGAAATCAGCAAGGAAGATTTAGCACTTATTAACAATTTTTCCAATGTAGAAAAGGCTGTTATCAATGCAGATTTATCTGAAGTACAGGAAACTGTGGTGGATATCTATTTTCACAATGCCAGAAGAATTCTTCAGGATATGTCCTCCATTACAAATGAGTTGGGAATGGAGGAAAATGCAGCCACTTATAATTTCCGGCTTCTGGCCATGTATTTTATCCGGATTCCGGGGGATGAGGCACCCCGGCTTATGATGCCGTTTTATTTGGCTATTGTTGTAATTGTATGTTTTTCCATGATCCTGGTGTTACACAATTCGTTTGCAGTTTCCATGAATAGCAGGATTCATCAGTTTGGCATTTTTTCCAGCATTGGAGCGAAACCAGGACAGATTCGAACCTGTTTGATGCAAGAAACGATCATTCTTTCTTTGGGACCTGTTTTGGCTGGCATTCTGCTCGGCATTGCCCTGAGTTTCGGTGCAATCATGGGGATGAATATGATTGCTGAAAACGTGGCCGGAAGTCGTGGAGCCAGCTTTCAGTATCACCCATTCATATTTGCGATTACATTTTTGTCAGCAGTTATCACAATACTTTTTTCCGCATGGCTGCCGGCAAGGAAGTTAAGCAAATTAACGCCTCTTGAAGCAATCCGTGGTACAGGTGAGTTGCAGTTAAAAAAGAAGAAGTATTCCCACATTCTGGCACGCCTTTTCGGTATGGAGGGTGAACTGGCAGGGAATGCATTGAAAGCGCAGAAAAAGGCACTGCGCACCACCTCGTTATCATTAACTCTTTCTTTTTTAGGATTTATGTTAATACAGTGTTTTTTTACCCTTTATAATATCAGCACAAATCATACTTATTTCGGACGTTATCAGGATACGTGGGATATTATGATAACGGTTAAGGATACAGGGATAGATGAGTTCGAGGCTGCTAGGCAGATACAAGAATTACCTGGAATAAGGAGTGCTACCCTATATCAGAAAATGGAGCTGATTTGTGTCGTTCCGGAAGATTGGCAGAGCGAAGAGCTGCTTTCACTGGGCGGGATAAAAACAGTGGCTGGTTCATCCGTGTCTGCAGGGAATGGTGTATTTTTAGCCAAAGCTCCCACTGTTATTATGGACGATGAGAGTTTCGTACAGTACTGTCAGCAGATTGGCATAGAACCCAGATTGGATGGACTTGTTCTTGTGAATCGCATATGGGACAGCATAAACAGCAACTTCCGTTACCGGGAGTATGTTCCTTATGTAGAAGAAAACGAGGATTTAGTTACTTTGCAAAACACCGGAGAGAATGGAAATCCAATCGAAGTTCCAGTACTGTCTTATACACAGGAGCTTCCTGCTTTGCGAGAAGAATACGTCAATTATGGTTTAGTGAATTTTATGCCATTATCCCTGTGGAAAGAATTAGCAGAGGCGTTTGGAAATTCTGAAGAGGATTCTTATATCCGAATTTTGGCGAAAGAGGGTGCTACACTTGATGAACTAAATATACTGGAGGAAAATATCGGACAGTTAATAGGAAAAGGCTATGAATTTGAAAGCGAGAACCGCATTCAAGATAAGATTTCAAATGATGAAATCATAGGGGCATATAAGCTGGTACTGGATACGTTTTGTGTGTTGCTTGCCATCATTGGGATAGCCAATGTGTTTTCAAATACACTGGGTTTTCTGCGGCAAAGAAAACGGGAGTTTGCCCGTTATATGTCCGTTGGATTGGCACCAGAGGGGATACGGAAGATGTTCTGCATTGAAGCTTTGGTACTTGCTGGACGTCCGGTGCTTATTACGCTATCGTTAACGATAGTGGCTGTCTGGTTTATGATAACAGCAAGTTACTTAGACCCTATGGAATTTATCGCGGTGGCTCCTATTATACCTATTTTAGTATTTATCCTTGCTGTTTTTGGTTTTGTTGCACTGGCTTACTATCTTGGTGGAAAAAAGATATTAAAGATTAGTCTGACAGATGCTTTGCGTGATGATACCATGATGTAACTTGATTTAGTAATTTCCTATCGTGCATTGGTACAGTATTTGATTTATCAGCTTACATCCTGCCTATGGCGGCAAATAAAAAAAGCCGTCATTTGGCAGAGGAGTTCGTATGTCCAAATAAACATAGTGATCCAACGGCGGCTTGTATTTAACATAATATAAGCCGCCGTTTTGGTATAGTAAATAAGCTGACAGCGGTGGTGTGTATCTGATCGCTCTCCTGCGATCCACTGCGCTCCTTTCTGACGGCGGCACCGTGGAGGTGACCGCCATGCCGTTTTCTGTTTTGTAGCCTAACATAATTCACATCCTTTCCCGTAGCATCAAGCCGCATTTTAATTCAAAGCCGACTTCCTGCCTTGAATAAACGACGATGCNGCTTACGTGCCTGCTGAATAATTCTACGTCAAAGCATAAAAGCATATTTGATTTTTCCACAAAACGAAGCAGACTGTTTAACTCGCTGACTTTGGCATTGTCGTCAGTCNCACTGCCAGCCAACATTTGGGTCTCTCTGCGGTAATTCTCAGCCTGCATAAGCAGTTCGTTGTTTTCCTTTGTGTAAACAATCTTGTCGATATAGCCGCTGGTCATCAGTCTTGTCAGCGTTTCCCGCTGTTCCTTATTTTTAAGAAGCAGAGTCTGAATCTCGTGGGTGCGCTGAAGATTACTGTCTGTTCCGCTCGCCCTCAATTCCTCCAGCAAAGGCTTTAAAATCAGCTTATGGGCAAATATAAGCTTATTCATCATGGTGATAAAAGCAAGCTGTAAATCATTATCTCGGATATATTTCATGGAGCATTGCTCTTTATCCTCAATATGGACATTACAGCACCAAGCCGCATAACTTTGCTCTTTTTTGTAATGCGTCCTGCGCTTGAATGTGCTGTGGCACTCGCCGCAGATGATTTTACCCGAGAATGCGTACCTCTTCTGATACCGATGCCGGAGACGATATTTTTCTCGGCCGCACGTCTTTCAAGCAGGGCTGCCACAGCTTCAAAATCCTCTTTGCTGATAATTGCTTCGTGATGGTCGGCTATCATATACTGATCACGCTCGCCGTTATTGGCGCGGCGCTTAAAACGGCTGTCGGTATAGGATTTTTGAATTTATTATCCTTTTCAAGGTCTCACCTCGCTTTCCAAGGGAACGGGTCATTCCCTTTGGTAACCATATTCGCTCTAAAGGCAGATAATATCAAGTCATTTTGGGCATTATCTCAGCTAAAAACGGAGAGAATACTGCCGATTTAATTCGGTTATTTTGTTGTATTCACACAAAGAAATAAGCCCCTCATCGAGCATGGTTTTGATGATAAGTTGCCCACGGTGATAATNAAACTCGGCTTGTTCCTGCTNCCTGTTAATCTCGTACATTTTAAAGTCCTCCNGTCTGAGGGATTGCCCTCAAACTCCAAAGGACAGAAAAGCTTCATTTGAGAGATAAAAGAAAATGACAGCGGTTCTTAGCACACTGCCATCTCCAAGCACATATACATCGAGGATGTTGCCAATACCGACTAAAGCGAAAACCATTACTTTTCGGCAGATACCTTTGAATCCAACTTCGCTTGATAGGTTCTTATCAGCAATAGCACACATCACTCCAGTGATATAGTCGATGGACACAAAGGTGAGTAGGACATATAAGAAACCATCCATACCGNCTAAAAACCAACCGAGAAAACCTCCCAGTGCCGCAAAGCAGATTTGAATAAAAGACCAGATTTGTTTCATATTGCAGTTCCTCCTGTGAATTTTTGTGTATACAAAAAGCGCCCCTGCTAAAAGCAAAAGCGCCAATGTAACCTGTTATGATGTTAAATTTGTTTCGGNAGTGCCTGCCACAGCCTCATATCCTCTTGCCCAAGCGACCAGAAGGCCACTCCACGCAAGTTCCAGCGATAAGCNGCTTCATTCACCCAATAAACCAAGCTGTCCACATCTTGAAAATAGCAGATGCCAAAACCGTCTGAATCTCCGAAGAATAGCCTCGAAATCCAAACATTGATATCTCTTGGTGTCACCATTGCCGTATAATCGCCGCCGCAGGCAACACGGATAATATCCGAATGAAAGAAATCATAGTCCAGTGAAATATCTTCACTCCAAGTGTTTATTTTCTCCACATCGGAATTGACGGTAAATACCTCAAACTCGTTATCCCAAGTGACGTTATTTCTTGCAATTCTGCCATAGCTTTTTGAAGTGCCATCAGGCATTGTCACATCGAATGCCTCATACGGCTCATAAGTCCATGCATCGCCTAAACGGAGCAGCTCGCATTTAATCTGTCCATCAGACTGTATGCCTGCATAGCCGCTTGTGGACGAGATATTAGCAGTGAACCGCAGCGTATAGCTATTGCCGGAATAGACCTTCACGGTGTTGCCACGCTTCCGTATCTCGATGAGGTACATATTTGGATTTTAGCATCGGTGGTGCGGGAATATTCACCCTGCCAACTACCAAGGAGCGTACTGCCCTGATAGAGTTCGATTTGCTGATTGTTGATGTTGATACAGCAGAACACATTGCCAATGAAAACTCCCGCACGACCAGTACCATTTGAGGGATTTTCAGCGGGAGCAAACAAGAGTGCAGGACTTGTCTATGAAGCGTTTTTAAGCAGTAAAATAAACCTTTCAAGGGTTAATATTTTTCATACTGACAGAGGAAGCGAGTTTAAAAACAATTTAATTGACGAGGCTATTACAGCATTTGGCATCAAGCGTTCCTTAAGCAAAAAAGGTTTTCCTTATGACAACGCTGTCGCTGAAGCAACCTTCAAGATTATCAAAACAGAATTTGCTTTTAATCGTATTTTTACAAGTCTTGAAAATCTAAAATTAGAGCTTGCAGATTATGTTAGCTGGTTTAACAACAAGCGTATCCATGGAGCTTTAGGCTATCTTTCACCTAAAGACTTTAGAATTAGTAAAATGACCGATTAATTTTTGTACTAAAAAGAGTTGACAGACCACTTCGGTATTTGTGGCATTCATCGCAACACCGAGATTATCTATTATAGTGAAGTTGCCTTTGGCGGTACCTGCAACAGAATCTAGCGTCACCTGCATATCAATGCCCATAACCGATGCCATATCAACGGCTCTTTGCATTGCTTTTTCCGTAAGGTCAGCGGATTTTTGAACATCCAAGTGCAGTGTTGCCTTAAAAAATTATATCCTTGGTTTTGTTTGTAAAACATTTGAATATAAATAGTTTTCAGTATTTGGGACGATACCCTTCAATTTAAACAGCTCAGATACAGTAACAAACTGAAAGCCCTTGCTTTTTAAGGCAGGAATCAAAATATCTAGAGCTGCCACCGTTTTATCATTTCCTTCAAAATCGTGCAATAAAACGATATGACCATCTTGTGCCTGTGACAATACGAGGTTTGCACGCTGTTCAATCGTCACTTTTGGATCCCAATCATCTGATCCAATGCCACAGACCAATGGCATATCGATACTGTCGTATACAGTTTGATTAACGGCAATATAGGGAGGCCTGAAAAACACAGGCTCTCTCCCTGTAACTAAACGAACTTTTTCGTTTGTCACTTTCACTTCTGATAGTATGACATCCCTCGGCTGTTTTGTCATATTGGTGTGTGTCAGCGAGTGGTTTCCGATTTCGTGCCCTTCTTCTACCGTTCGCAGCAAAACCTTGTCTGTATCACTGTGAATATTATTTCCTATGACGAAAAAAGTTGCAGCAACACCATACTCCTTAAGCTTATCCAGCATTTGTGGTGTCGTACTTGTACTTGGTCCGTCATCAAAAGTCAAAGCAATCAGCGCTTCGGGGAAGCCATAGTGGCGGCTAAAGGAATTATATTTATTTTTCACCTTTTTTATCACCCTTTTTGGTAAAATAAACAGTATAGGTTTCGTCTGTAATTTCGTACAGCGGCATAAAATGAAAGTTTTGAGACTGATTGCGTGTTACATAATGGTTCTGACTCCATGGATACGTTTCGTAGGTATGCTCTACTTGCTGAACCATAAAGCTTTTCGGATCTGAAAAGTCGCCAACGATACCACAATCGGCATCTGTTAAGCCGGCAAGCACAATTGGTCCGTCCATAATGGCAGCAATCTCCGGTAAATCAGGCAGCATAGATTTTATCACCTGTCCATTGAAACAAGTATTGCGCGGTACGCACCATGTTATAGACCGTGCAGAATTCTTGGTTTCTTTCGCCCATAAATTGTCCGGACATTTGCGGCGGAATCCAAAATTCGCCTGCGTTATGCCCGCTTGTCGCATACATTCCACGATCTGTGACTGCATTTTTCCAAAACAACTCTGTTATTTTTCGCCATTTTTCATCTCCGGTCACTTCGTACAGCTTTGCCGCACCATGGGAAAGCGGAATACTTGCATTTGCATGGCTGTTTGTGAGGGGGTCCTTACCCTCCAGCAGCTGATCAAACAACCCGGCTCCCCAATGAAGATTTGCTGTCACGGGGTCGTCTACGACCTACAGTCCCGGCATCGTAATGCCCGCTTCAAGATAAAAGTTTTGAATCAAGCACATGGAATCAAGCTCAAGCAAATATGCTCGGTTTACTTGCATTCTTTCTTTGAAAATACTAGGTAATACAGATACGTTTCGTTTATTAATTGATTTTAGCATATGATACTCATTCATATCAAGTTTTACTATACAAACAACCTTGAAAAGCTGTCCATATCCAGTGCCGTTTGCGGGTTAAATCTGTCAGATTCAACATAGCGTGTGAGAGAAAAAAACAGCTGCTGTGCAGGAGCACTTTCTTTTTGAGAAATAATATCTGATGTACACATTAATATTTTACTGTTGCCCACCCTTGCTTCCCAAAGCAGGCCTAGGCGATGGTTGCGCTCCACATTATCAATAAATTGTACAATAGGGTCTACTTGAACCGTATCCATGATTAGTGTAAACGATGATTCAATAATATCATACCACTGCGGTGTGGTATAAAACTTCGTCGGAAAGTCGAAAAGAGCAGGGTGTTCTGTATCAATTAACAGGCCCAGAGTACCAATGGGTTCTGGTTTTCCCAGTTCTTCAGAAATAATGCGGAACATGGTATAATTCCAAAAATCTGTGCAGTAGGTACCCTTTATGTGCGGCAGCTCTGCACCATCCTGTGCAATATAAAGTACATCGCTTCCCTTCTTGACTGCCTCAAGCATGTCATGCCGGTTTGTTGCTAGAATTGTTTTTTTCAACGCTAAAGCACTAACATCAGGATATAGCCAAATGGTATACTCCTTTACCATATCCAGTAAGCAGATTTGCAGCGTATGTGTTTGCGCCTTTTGAACTGTTGGAAGTTTTTTTGTATATACAGCCAAGTCAAAAAGTCCACTGAGCATCGTAGCAGAGATGGTAAACGACTTTGTATCCAACACTTTATCTCCATCAAGCAAATTGACAGTGAGCGTTGGGTTTTGTATGGCCTTAATGCCATAGTGATACAGTTGAATTGGCATTTTTAGAACGTCGCCTGCATGATATACAAAGCTTGGCAAACGACCAAGCAGGACTGTTTGGGCACAAAATGTGCGCCACTGCTCCTCTGTCACAAGCCCCTTGCTTTCCATCATACTATTTAATACGCCCACCAATGCTGTGCCCTGCCCTGTAAAGTCCTGCAAATCTAAAATCTGAAAGCCCGCAAGCTCTTGAGAACGCAACGCTGCTTCTAGCTCCATTTGATAGCAATCAACCGCAAAATGACCAGATGCAAGAAAAAAATCGTGTGCTTGGTGCAACATTCCTGCATTTTGAAGTCTTTCTCTGAAAATTTCAAAGTTATAAGCACGCAGAACCCCGGTATATCGTTCTATTTCACGATAGTCTGGGTACATATTATATTGTCCGATTTCATGAGAAACCACTGGGACACTGGGACACAGCTCATCACCAGCCTGTGCAGTGACAGTCTTGACACCTGTTCCGTATTGAATTTGAATTTCTCCGCTTTCAAAGTCTGCGATGCCGACGCTTTTGGGACGAATCATTTCGTCATAATCATAGTCAGTAGAAGGCGGAGCAGTCTGAACCTTTCCAAGAGGTGCATCGCACATCGCATACGACCCACGAAACAGACGATCCCGTGAAAAACGAACACCAACATGAAAATCGTCATGCTCTAAAATTGTCGGAACAAATTGAAAGTTATTGCTTCCCTCTGTGTAAAGGCGTCGAGAATCCGCCTCTTTGAAATTTTTAAGATAGCGATTAAGTCTTTCTTTACTGCCCCAAAGCTCGTTTCCAAGTGACATCATCATAAAAGACGGGTGGTTGCCAAATTCTTTAAGCAAACGAAAGCCTTCCTCAATCAAATATTGCTGGGCTGACTCGTCATGATTTTCTTCTCCTGTGTCTGTAATGGTGCCCCAAAACGGTAGCTCCGGCTCCATATAAATACCAAGCATATCCGCAGCAACAAAAGCAGCACGAGGCGGACAGCAGGTGTGAAACCGATAGTGATTGATTCCGTAGTTTTTTGCAGTCTGCAGAACGCTAATCCAGCTTTCAACCTCCATAGGTGCATATCCTGTTTTTGGGAACAACAAGCCGTCATGCTTGCCGCGCAAATGGATTTTACAGCCGTTTAAATAAAAGTCCTTATCATTTGTATAAAAATCTCGAAAACCAAACGATTCCTCGTAGCAGTCCACTAGCATTTCACCGTCATAAAGTGAAATGACAAGCGTGCTGATTGTCGGGTGATGCTCGTCCCACAAGGGAGCAAATGTCGCTTTATAGGTAAAGTCAATATTGCTCTGTTGAAATAAAAATATCTGTTCTGTATCTAAAAAATTTTCGCTTTTCAATAGAACCTTTGCAGTACACGGCTTTCCAAGAAGAGTTGCACGCACCTGTACACACTTGCTTTCAGCGGATGGGTATAGTTGAATTTCTGTAAGACGTGTTTTTGGTGCAAGCACAAGCTCAATATCACCTAAAATTCCGTTCCAGTTTGTTTGTGTATCTGCTGACGTCATATGTCCGCCCGGTACAGGATAATTTGCATTGTCAATCATCACAACGATGTCGTTTTCCCCCTTTTTTAAAAGGTGGGTGATATCATACACATGTGCCGTACAAAGGCTGTTGTGCGTCCCTGCAGACTTACCGTTAATCCATACACGACTGACACGTGTCCGCTCCATAGAAAACAGCACGTCCTGCTGCGTTGTATCAGCCTCCAAAAAAACTGACTTGGCATACCATGCAAAGCCTGCATATGCATACGGATCAGTCAAATATCCAGTGGGGCGGTCTGCCTGCAACGGTGTTTTCTTTGCCTCAGATAAGGTTGTGGGCAATGTTATGGTGTCCTCAAACACATGCGACTGATACCATTTTTGATCGATCCCAACTTGCTCCTGATCTAGCGCAAGCTTCCATTCTCCGTGTAAATTTATTTTTGTGGTCATAGATCCTCCCGCCGAATATAAGCTGGATTTTCTGCTGTGTTTTAAAACAGCAAAAAAAGATGATTTTATTAAACGTATATATACTGCTACCCTAATTAAACCTTGCACATTCTTGACGACAATTTTTCTGTACAGCTTCGTTGTCGTCCGGCGGAACAAAGTTCCGCAACTTTAAGCGAGTAAAGCTGCATCCCCCGCCTTGCTCTACAAAAAGCTTCTCACCGATTGAGGTGCAATGTTTAATTTGGAGAACAATAATAAATAGAATTTGAAACCGTTTATTTTGTTTTAAGTAATATTATAGATATTGCTATTATTATCTTTATCGCGCTCCACAAACCATATTTCATCTCTCCTAAATAACTCCTGATCCATTATAGAGGATTCATGTGTTGTAAAAATCAGCTGATTTTGTACTGGATGCATTTGATCAAATAACTCTATAAATCTTGATGTCAGTTTCGGATGCAAACTGCGTTCCATTTCATCAATCACATACACTTTGTTTTCAGATTTATTTAATAAAATATCAAGCAATTCAAATAAGCGTCTTGTTCCATCTGATTCTTCCTTAAAATTAAAATCATAAAAAGAATTTCCGCGCTTTAATTTGATGGTCGTTACTTTTAACTCTGAACCATTAATACTTTCAATATTAAAAAAGCTTTCATGTGATTGCATTGATACCTTAAAGTCTCTAATATTATCATCTTCCAATTTTCTCTTAATATTGTCCATTACTTCGTTAAAAATGGGTTCAGGTAGCTCTTTTCTCAATTCGTCTTGAGTTATTTCCTCTATACCAATTTTGGTTATTCCTGTATCAAAGGTTTTGATAAGTTCATTAATTTTTATTAATGAATCATCATCATAATAGTATTCAAAGTTATTTAAAGAAGTTTGCGGCGTACATACATCCAAACTTTCTGTTATCCATGCGAATACGTCTTTGAAGAAAGTGATTTTAAAATTTTTATCATATTTTTTTCCACGATTCATAAATGACAAAAAAAAGATATTTGACTTTTCATCAAAATCTTCAAGATATGTCTGCATCTTCAAGGTATCCAGTTTATCTAATACTATGTCGCTTCCTAATTGAGGTTCTTCTCCATTTTCTCTTTCAAATAACATCTTCGCTGAACCATTCTGATATAATTCATATAACCATTCCGACGCAATTTTGCGTTCTTGAAGAAGAACAGAAAAACCATAGGCATAAAACTTTCCGCCTAAAGTGAATTGGAGTTCAAAACTACTGTTTCTTTTTGAGCTTTCTTCCTTTGTTTTACAAAACATTGTGGCGGCTTGAGCGGGTATTGATTTCATTACACAATATTGTATAAAATTGAACGCCTCAACTAAATTAGACTTTCCTGCAGCGTTAGCTCCATAAATTACTGCATATTTTAATAGTGATGTACTTTTAATTTTTATTTTATGCTATTTTTTCTTTGTAGTCTTATTTGAAGGAATCATGGTTAACTCTGTTTCCTTTTCAAACGACATGAAATTATCTACCCTTAATTTGACTAGCATAACAACACCTCATGCATTATAGCTATTTTATTATTATATACGAAAATTCCATTCTTGTCAATCGCAATTTGCTTATTTAGAGATTTTTTCTCATTTTGGTCGTATCATAATCAATATAGAATGTTCTAATGCTAGTTTATGGAGAATATTTCGTTTTTATACAGTTTGAACTTTTATATTTATGATATTTTATTATAACATAAATAAGCTAATTTGTTAACCTGCTTAACTATGTTTTTATCTCGTATATAATAAAATTAGCACAGCCAATACCATAATATCATCGGCTGTGTTATATTTGTGTTAATTTGAATTTTGCATTAGATGAAATACTGAAGAATAGAATTAGTTTTTTGCTAACATTGTAAGCATATTTTTAGAAATTTTGAACCTAAATTAATATAAATAGCAAAACTTTCAATCTATACACAGTATTTACAAAATCTTTTCTTCCTTTTTCTCGATGCTATCTATTAATTCAACAAAAATACCATCTGAAAAATAACCAATAACAACTTTTTTAGTTTCATCTACAAAATAGTATTCCCAATATAACCCGGTTGGCGGAACTTCATCAGGCTCTCCCATGATTTCATGAACTTGCTCTTTTGTAAAATCTTTTTTCAATTTATTTAATTTTTCTCGCATTTCGCTTCCGATCTCTATTATTTCACTTTTATCAGTATATTCAATTGATGTTTCGCTATCTATATTTTTAGACGAAATATCTTCCTCACATGCAGATAAAGAGAACATTCCAATTAAGGATAAAGTAACACATATAGCTTTGAATAACTTGTTCATAGATACCTCCTAAATAGAGTTTGATCTCGAAGCATCAATCTGGCAAATGCTCAGGGCTGATTTTTAATTTAATTGGAGAGAGCTCTTCACCTAAATCACTACCATCAAAAGGGTGGACTTCAAATGAAGGATCAAGTTCAATCTCGCTCACCAAAAATTCATTGTCGATAGTTTTACGGGTAAAACTAATGCGTAGTATACCATCGTCTGTATAATGAAATGTATCAAACGATAAGATTGGATCTGTACCTATATAATCACCTTTAGGCAATGACACTGCAGTAACTGGATCAACAGCGATAACTATTTTTTAGCTTCATCTATAAAATAGTTATGTTAATTGAAACTACTTTATTCTACCTCATCCGAAATGATATTTTTCAAATCACCGTTTTTGTTGTAAATTGAGATTGATGGACATGCATTATCCAATTCTGAAGATGAAAAAATAACAATATCGCCATTTTCAAGAATATAATGAAATTGATGAAAACTGCCTCCGCCTACAGAACCGTGGGGTTCTCCTAACCTTTGATATATTTCCGCTTTCGAAGAAACCTTCAAATCGTGAATTTCTTCAATTGATATGTCATTCCTTAACATAAATTCCCTCGCATTATCTGTGATACCCTCATCAGAATTCTCAAAAACAGTTTCTTGAATGTTATGTGCTTTTTCAGGGACCAACTGAATGCCTACATCTTTTTCAGCAGCTGAGGAAATACTGTTTCTTTCAGTACCNCTTATTACCATTATCGCTAAAGTAAGAACCACCAAAATCGCTACTTTTTTCATAAAAACCTCCTTTTGTTACCTAACGGCATAAAAAACAGTTGAACTTTTATAGTAATAAAAAGATACCTCACCGCCCGATGAAGTTGGAAAGCTCAGTGCCCAAGCGTCAGATGAATTAGCCGCTGTACTCGCAGGATCAACCCAAGTGCCGCTAGCTATCTCTGAAGCAGTGCCACCATGCTTGTTATACCACTTTCCATTACTTGCTCTATATAAATAATGATAATCGTATTTATAATTAGCGTTAAAATCATTAACATACGCTTTTACGAGAGGATCACTACCGGTGTAGGATATTGTGCCTGCCCCTACCCTCATAGCAACAAGCCATTGATCGCTTGAAAGATTATAATCGTATGCATTTGGTGATGTCCATCGCGAATTGTAATACCTGTTCAACCACGTACTCATATTAGACTTATAGCTATTTAAAGCTATATTTGATACACTTTGCGTGTTTGAACTGTTCGAAGGGTAACTATTCATTATTGGCCAATTGGTTTTCCACCAATCGTTTGGATATTGATTTTTTAGCGAAGTAATCCTTGAATCATCAGTAAAGAATGCAAAACCTTGACAATTCATAGTAGTTGACGAGTTGCTTTTGACACCTCTATAACCATTAAAGAAATATGTCACACTTAGATATGGCTTTGTTGCACCCTCGGAAGTATAGAAAGACTTTGACTTTGAATAGTCAGACTCACTGGTATTGTTTTTGAGTATAATACCTTTAGCACCTTGTGTAGGGTTTATTTGCCATGACCTTACGGCGGATAAAATATTGAAACTCTTAGTTGTATTATTAGGATAATCAAACCACCAATAATCAAGATATGAGCCAACTGCATTCCATATTGTGGAACTGTAGGTTGTAGATTCACTCCAAGCAGGACCTAAATAATTATATGCATAAATGTTAGCAGTTGCACTTTTTCCTGAAATCTCTTTCATTGATAGTTTTGCTGATGTTATTGTATATTTAGAGTTCATGAAAGATTTGTTCATAAGACCTGGAAAGCGCATCAATAGCCTACCTGATCCGTATGAGGAGCTTACACGTCCTATATATAATGGAATGTATCAGATTTCAAAGGATTATAAAACAAAGGATTCTCACAGGGCTGCACCATTGTGGTAATCGGATCAACGGATATACATGCTCTATTGTCAGCCCTATTTTTTAAATAAGTTAATCAAAGGCGTTTTTATATGATTCAAAAGCAGCCCAATTGTCTTCCCCAAACGAAGAAATAATTTCCTTTAAAGAAACATAGGAATACTCGTCTTTAGCAAGAGGATCATCAATGCCGTATACCCCTTGCTTCACGTTGACGAGAGTCGGCATAGAATCCCCGTATTGATAGAGAACAAACAAGTAGGTTTGACCAATCTCTAAGTTAGGACTTCCATCCATTATTGAGATTCCCTCGCTTGCCATATCACCGAGAACAGCTATTTGTTCTTTGACGTAAACGCCTTCTAATCCACCAAGCATACGTACTTTAATTGTCTTGGTGGAAATGCCTTTATACGTAGTGATTACTTCAACAGTATAAATTNTGTTTAAATAGCAGTTCTCAGTTTCAGAAGCAGACGTAGGGGGTTTGGCGGTCATACGGTCAAGTATTTCGAAGGAAATATCGGTAATTTTCCCTAAAACAATAACATTCCCTGCTCTTGTCAACTCCTTGACGTCATTGTAAACAGGCCAATCAGCAGACATTAAATTGTAGTGTATTTTTTCACCGCTGCTGTTTGATTCTTGATCGATAGAAACAGGATTTTCATTCTGTTCGTTTGTAGCAGCGATATTGTTATCCTGTGGAGCTGTAGTAGAGCAAGCCGACAATAGCAGAACTGCCGCTAAAGCCACAATTAATACTTTAGATTTCATAGTTCACAATTCCTTTCGCAAATGATAAGTGAAATTAATACTTTTTAAGCAAATGATAGATATCAATCATTTGAGGAGTATAGATTATCTCTCGATCTCTATTGTGCCGCATCAAACTAAAATCAGTTGTGCTCGGATTGTCGTTCAACCACATTAGATGTGCAAATTCGTGTGTTACTGTACTTCGCCTAAATGCTGTAGACGAGCCAATAGTACTCGTGTTGATTTCGATTTTTGCGGATACAACAACAGCACCAGAATGTGAAGTTGTTGTCAAACCATACCATCTTTCCATCGGGAATGCGGCAACTGTTAACGTGTATTTTGATGTTCCAGTCGTTGTGATTGTAATATTCGTGTTAGCAATGGAGTTATTCCATGCATTTCGAGAAGCGCTTATTATGGGTAACCATGTGGAATTTGTGGTAGTTGAACCTTTTAATTGGAGCGTTATATTTCTTGTTGTAGAACCATAAGTAAGAAATGCTTCGCTTGCATTGGAACGAGTTGTATAAGTAACACTAACGTATGGTTTCGTAGTGCCTTCTGAGGTATATAGGGCTTTGTAGTATGTTCCATCACTTTCGCTGGTTCTGTTTTTAAGAATAATTCCCTTATTGCCATATGAATGGTTGGATTGCCACAATCTTACTGCTTGGGTTATATTGAAAGACCCGGTAGTATAATTAGGGTAAGAATAGGTATATGTTGAAAGAGTTTGTTCAACCCCATTTTTCTTATAGCTTCCATTCCATATTCGTCTTTAAATTTCCATTGTATTTCAACCGCCTGACTGCTATAAACATAAATATGAGAAATCAAAGCATGAATACTTGAAGCGGCTTTGCGCATTGGTGAAAAATTTAGAACATATAAGCACAAAAAAGGCAAATATTAAAACATATTGAGCATAGGTTTTAAAGGATGTGCCACATCATCGCATTGATACAATCATACTATAAATAATTGGAATATATCTTGACGAATAACAACAAATATAGTAATATAGAAATAGATGTAAAATTGTTGGCTAATGTTTACATAATTGAAAGAATGGAATCTTATGAAAAAGAAATTAATATCTAGTGTAATTACGATTTTTGCAATAGCTATTTGTGTTGGTATTAGCTTAGTAAGTGCTAAAACTGTTTCTGCTGGTGGCGGAACATGGAGTTACGGAACAACTGGATTATTTGGTGGGGCACAGTGCATTCGTATTATTTACACAACTCAGAAGTGCACGGTTCCAGCGTTATAAATGCCAATGGTGTTAAGGATGAAGACTATAATGTAGAAGCTGGGAAACAATCCAGAGCTGATACAACTGCTGTAGCATTTAAAACAGACCACTCTTACTACTGTAAAGGATACAGATAAATTCTTTATATTAATATTTAAGTAAATTTTAGACCCGACAAGTATACATTATGTTTTAAAAGTATAAACATAATCGAAAGGATATATTTTTAATGAAAAAACTTTTATTATCCGTTTTAGTAATATACATAATATATTTTTCATTCGGAACTGTTATTGATTATTCCGCCACCTTGAGCGATGTTTCAAGCGATAAGGAAGCTATCAGCATTATGAAGCCAATGGAAATAAATAATAGCGACTTCGTAAAGGAACTTGAAGACATATCAAATAAGCTGGATGTGGATATTCTATACTCTACTAGAAGGTTGGTTAATGGCGAATATATAGGTATAAATTACATTACACAGAATAATGCCGATTTTTTAAATCTAATTTCACAAAAAAATTTTGCGAGGATAAAAAATGGGGAGTCAGTTTTTCTAAAAACATTCATTGATAAGATGTATGTTCAGCAATTTTCAGATATAAAAGAGCTGAATATCAATGAATGTAAGTATTACATAACAAAGCACAATGCCGATGAATTTATTAATGAACTAATATCAAGAGAAATTTCAGTAACAAAAATACAAGAGCAATCTTTCTCCGACCGATTTATCACTCCATTCTCCCAAGCTTACCCGCTTACAATCCTAGCGTTTACCATGATATTTTTAATTTTTAGCAGGATGAAAGAATTCACCGTCAAAAGGTTAAGTGGTTATACGACAGCAGGTTTAATAAAAGAGCAGGTTTTATCGTTCCTTGCTTACACATTAATTATATCGGCGGTAATCTTTTTAATAACTTTGACAATACATTCTTTAGTCTTCAAAAATAGTTTTACAATGTTTGCTGTATTCCTGCTAAAGCGATTAGCATTAATAAATTTGATAGTCTTATCTCTATTTACGCTTGTCAGCCTCCTTCTATTCCTGCCAACAAATCAACTACAAATTAAAGGCAAGGCACATAATAAGGAGCTGTTCAATGTTACTTATGTATTTAAAACGATAGTAGGCATTGTTATTGTAATCTACTTAAGTGGTGCAATCGGAAATGTCCTAAACATATATCGAATGTATCGTACAGTCAACTTTATTTCTGAAAAGACGAAAAACTACATCCAAGTACCTATAAATGTCACAGGAACGTATATCAATGATGATGAGTATGGGGACTATTTAGCTAAAAAAATAAAGTTATACAATCTTACGGTAGACAAATTTAATGGAATAATTATCAATACCCGTAATTATGAAAATTATAACGCAGTAAGCATGGCTGAAGAATTAGGACAAATAGATATAACGATAAATAATAATTATCTATCCTTCAACCCTATTTATGATTTAGAAGGTCAAGCAATTTCAGAGGAAAATTTGGATAGCAGAAAATATGCTTTTAATCTACTTATTCCAAAAAGCTTAGAACATGAAATTGAAAATATAAATGAGAAATATCTAAAGTGGTACTCTGATGACGGTCTAGACTTGAATTTAATAAAAAATATCATATATGACGATGAAAAAAGCAAGATATTCAGCTATAATTCTTTTATCATTAATGGCGATAATGGTGAGATTAAAAGCCCGATTATCGAGATATATAATCCAACTTATTTGGAGAATCAGGTCGGGAATTATTTCGGCAGACACTATATATTAAAAATGAATAGTGACGATGTTTATTCAGAAATTTACCCCTATTTAGCGGAGGCGGGTTTGGAAAAGTTAATTCCAAATACACCATTAGTGTCAGATGGATTTGCTGAAATAATGCAAAATAATAAGATGGAACTGACTTATGCTTTAATAAACTTCATCTTAAATATATTTGGATTGATAACGCTTATCGTATATTTATCAAAACTTTATTGCACAAATAATAGAAAGAAAATTGCGTGTAAACGCATGAATGGCTATGGATTCTTTGATATTTATAAAGGATATATATTAGTTCAATTAGTAACGAGTGTTATAGTGGTGTTTCTAATGTTGTTTGTATTTAAAGCAAATTTGCTGATATTTCTAGCCTTTGCATTTGCCGAGCTAATAATATTCCTTCTTATAACTAAAAGTAATGAAAGAAATTATATTCTTAATGTCATGAAGGAGGGGTGCTAAATGTCTGTAATAAAATTAATTAATATATGCAAGAAATACGATGACAAAGTGATATTCGATAATCTTAACCTTGAAATAAACGAGGGAGAATTTGTTTCCATTGTGGGAGAAAGCGGTGCTGGAAAATCAACCCTGCTAAATATTATAGGCCTGCTTGAAACAGCAGATTCCGGAGATATAATTATACACAATGTTAAAAATCCTAAATTGCAAAAAAGAAGTGGAAGTATTCTTCTGAGAAATAATATCGCATACCTATTCCAAAATTACGGATTGATTGACAATGAAACGGTGTTGGAAAATTTAATGATTTCACTTAGGTTTAGGCAAATGACGAAAAAAGAAAAAATAAAGGAAGCACAAAAAGCCCTCGAGAATGTAGGCTTGAGCGGACTAGGCAAAAAGAAAGTTTACAAGCTTAGCGGTGGCGAGCAACAAAGAGTTGCACTAGCTAAAATAATGCTCAAGCCATGCGATATTATCTTAGCTGATGAACCGACAGGAAGCTTAGACAACGATAATAAGCACGCTGTTCTTAATATATTGAAAAAATTTAACGAGGAGGGGAAAACAGTAATCGTGGTTACCCACGATTCTGTTGTCGCCGAATGTGCAAAAAGAAGTGTAAAAATTTAAAGCTGTATATTTGTCTTGCTGCATCACTAGCTCTTTCTATATTCTTTTTACTAAACTTTAAAATTATTATCGTAGAGGGTAACTCAATGCAACCAACATTTAACAATGGCAAAATACTATTAGCCAAAAAAGGTGGAGCATTTAATAAAAATGACATTATTGTTTTCAAATATAAAGATGAACTATTAGTGAAAAGAATAATAGCCGTTGGTAAAGATATAGTAACTTTGTGTGATAGCAGTATATATATAAATGATGTAAAAATAAGCCCTTTTTCTTATGAGGGTGATAAAAAAGAATACAACCTGAAAGACGATTATTTTTTTGTTATTGGTGATAATTATCAGCAGAGTATTGATAGTAGAAGTTTCGGCCCAGTAAGTAAAGAAAATATTATAGGAAAAGTCATGTTTTATGATTAAATTAATTTAGTATCCTCGCAATTTAAAAATCCTGCACTGTATATTAATTCAATTTCTTTATTGTTTATATTTAATAGAAAATTATATTTTGAAGCATTTATAATAATTCACCCTTACAAAAAACATAGCCAGCGATTCCATTTAACCGGCTGAGTTTATATATTTAAACTTTATTTAAGCTTAAATGCTATAAATAAAGTTTATTTTTTCTCATATTATAAATTTATTGGAAAATTCATTCCTCTAGTCATTGTGCAATATTAATAAAACCTTTTGACTTTTTGCTTTACTCCATGTGAAAATTCAACAGTAATGTTATTGACATCGATTATATATTATGATATAATCAAAGCATTATTTACATAAAACTGTATTGTTTGGAAAGCAGGTTAAAATATGACGTTTAATAATGAAGATAAAGACATTAGTATTAAAAAATATTCTGTCATTGAAAATATTATCTACGTTTTAAAGCATGCTTTTAAAAATGATAAAATGCTACCTTTTCTTTTTGTAGCTAATGTTATTTTTTCTGCATCCATGTCCTTTATATGGACATTTTTCACCAAAATAATTATAGATTCTATACAAAACGGTTCACAGATTAAAGATGTTGTTTTTACAGTAATTATTTGTGCTGGTATTCAGCTTTTTTGCGTACTGCTAAATACATATACATCGAATAATTTATGGTGGCGTTTTATTAGAGCAAGGATGTTGATTTGTTATATTAGAATTAATAAGTGTCTTGAAATGGATTATGAGCTTTTAGAGACACCTAAAATGTTGGACATACATCAAAAGGCTTTAGATGCAACAGGTGGCAATGACAATGGTGTAGAAGGACTTATGCGCACTTCACGATCCACAATTATGAATATTGTTTTATTAATTGCGGCCGCCGGCGTGATGCTTGTAGCAAACCCTTTAATAATTTTAGTCATTATTGGTCTGGGAATATTAAATTTTATTTTTTTT
>JGI24708J26588_10000934_pt1 | contig 23699 bp, 20 predicted proteins | sample BioPla1DNA2_FD_26588 | JGI IMG/M metagenome (IMG submission 26588) | reverse complement strand
CCCCCCTGTCATATACCAATTTCCTCACAAGCATGCTAAATCCTTTAATTCCATTCCTGCACTATCTTAATTACTTCCCAACGCGGCTCCGAATCTAAAAAATTCATTACAAACTGAAGCTGCCGCTCCACGTGGTCACGGCTGTCCCCAACCATGGCTATGCCTATGGCAGCTCTCTGCCACACATTTTCACTTTCCAACTCCGCTATGGAGACATTAAACCGATTTTGGACCTTGGTTATCATGCTCTTGACTATCCGCCGTTTTTCCTTCAAAGATGACGCTCCCGGAATGTAGACTTGCACGTACAATGTGCCCACCAGCATCATAGTTACCCCCAAGTCTCTTCAATAGTTCCGCCGCCCAGGCAGATGGGTCCCTCGTAGAAAACCACCGCCTGTCCAGGTGTAATCGCCCTTTGCTTCTGGTGAAACTCTACCTCAGCACCTGTATCCGTAATTTGAACCGTAACCTTCTGATCTGCCTGTCGGTAGCGGAACTTGGCAGTACATTCAAAACTTGTGGCAGGTGCCTCCCCTGCCACCCAGCTCAAATCAAGGGCCCTGAGACCTTCTGTGTAGAGTGCAGGATGCTGATGTCCCTGCGCTACCAAGAGGGTGTTCGTGGAAAGATCCTTGCCCACAACAAACCATGGTTCGCCTGCACCGCCAATGCCTAAGCCCTTGCGCTGACCTATTGTATGGTACATCAATCCGTCATGCTGCCCCTTGAGCTCTCCGTCAAGGGTGCGAATTTCACCAGGCTGGGCAGGCAGGTATTGGGATAGGAAATCCTTAAAATCCCTTTCGCCAATAAAGCAAATCCCTGTACTGTCCCTCTTGTGGGCGGTGGCCAAATTTGCTTTCATAGCCCTTTCCCTTACTTCCTGCTTGGTCATATGTCCAATGGGAAAGAGTGCTTTTGCAAGCTGCTTCTGACCCAGAGTATAAAGGAAGTACGATTGATCTTTGTTCTGGTCTTGGCCCCTCAAGAGAGTAAATCTGTCCGACTTTTTCCCGATCTGGGCATAGTGACCGGTTGCCAGAAAGTCTGCCTCCAAGTGCATGGCCTTTTCCAGGAAGGCCTTGAACTTGATCTCCTTGTTGCACATCACATCTGGATTGGGGGTGCGACCCTTGGTATATTCTTCGAGGAAGTAGACAAAAACCCGATCCCAGTACTCCCGTTCAAAATTTACTGTGTAATAGGGAATTCCAATTTGATCGCAGACACGCCTGACATCATCGTAATCTGCATCGGCAGTGCAGGAGCCCGTTTCATCCCGATCGTCCCAGTTCTTCATAAAGACACCGATCACATCATAACCGGCTTCTTTAAGGACCAAAGCTGCGACCGAAGAATCAACGCCGCCCGACATGCCAATCACTACTCGTGACACAAACACACCTCATCTCTAAACCGTTGCTGACACAAACTGACTGTTATACAATTCTGCGTAAAAACCATTCTTCTCCATCAACTCCTGGTGGGTTCCCTGTTCAATAATCTCACCTTCATTGATCACCAGGATTCGATCTGCATCTAGAATCGTGGACAAACGATGAGCTATCACAAAGCTGGTGCGTCCTTCCATCAGTCGGGCCATAGCCTCTTGAATCAAGCGCTCTGTTCTAGTATCGACTGAACTGGTGGCTTCATCAAGAATCAGCACGGCAGGGTCAGCCAAAATCGCCCTGGCAATGGTCAGAAGCTGCCTTTGACCCTGGGAGATGCTGGAGGCATCATCGGTTAGGACAGTATCATATCCATTGGGCAAGGTGCGGATAAAATGATCTACATGGGCTGCCTGGGCAGCCGCAACAACTTCCTCATCAGAAACACCTTCCCGACCGTAAGCAATGTTGTCTCTGATTGTTCCTTCAAATAACCAGGTATCCTGCAAAACCATGCCAAACATGGTACGCAGGCTGCTTCGTTTAAGCTCACGAATGTCATGGCCGTCAAAGGTAATAACACCCTGCCCGACATCGTAAAACCGCATCAGCAAGTTCACCAGGGTAGTCTTTCCTGCGCCGGTAGGACCCACAATTGCAATCANTTGTCCAGGTTCTACGGCCAGATTGAGATTCTTAATCACATACTCGTCCGCATTGTAACCAAAGCTGACATCTGTAAGTCTAATTCGTCCTGCCGGTTGCATTATATCTTTTGCATCAGGGCTGTCGGCGGCTTCCTCCTTTTCATCCAGGAGCTCAAAAACACGCTCTGCAGCTGCAACAGTGGACTGGAGAACATTGACGATGCTGGCGACTTGGGTAATCGGCATGCCGAACTGCCGCGAGTACTGCATGAATGCCTGAACGTTGCCGATTGTCATGCTCCCTCGAGTAACAAAAACACCGCCTACTACCGCAATCACTACATAACCCAGATTGCCTACAAAGCGAATCAGAGGCATAATTGTCCCTGACACAAACTGTGCTTTCCACCCATTTTCATAGAGCTCGTCGTTGATCGTCCTGAAAGCCGACTCAGCCTCAGCCTCCAAGCCATAGGCTTTGACAATGGTGTGGCCTGAAAAAGTCTCTTCAATATGTCCGTTGAGCTCGCCAAGAATGTTCTGCTGCCTCACAAAGAACTTCTGGGACCGGGAAGCAACAAAAGCGCTGATACCTGCACTTAGGGGCAGCATTCCTGCTGTTAGCAAGGTGAGAGTGGGACTGATAGTCAGCATCATTATTGTAACACCAATGATCGTAATTAGCGAGGACATCATCTGGATCACGCTCTGTTGAAGACTCTGGCTGATCACATCTACATCGTTGGTGAACCTGCTCAGTGTGTCACCGTGTGACGCACTGTCGTAGTAGTGTAAAGGCAGTCTCGCCAGTTTGTGGTTAATGTCTTTTCTCATTTTATACACAGTCTTTTGAGATACATTTACCATGACAATTTGCTGGATGAATCCGAACAAAGTGCTGGCCAGATAGACAACCCCCAGCATGCCAAGGATGCGCAGGATGGCAGTGAAGTCAACACCTGCTCCTGGCAGCCCTTGTAGCCTAGCCAGGACCCCTGCAAATAGGACAGTTGTTGCCTGACCCAAAATCTTCGGGCCCAGAATGGAAAATAGGGTGCTGGCAATTGTTGCCAGAAATACCAAAAGTAAGCTCCACTTGTGCGGTCCCATGTAGCGAACCAAACGCCTTGTGGTCCCCCTGAAATCCTTTGCCTTTTCCACAGGACGACCTATGCCCCGCGGTCCGTATCCGCCGCCACGGCCGCCATGCCCCCTGTTAGCTGAATGCCCCCTCATGAGACCGCCTCCTCTCCAAATTGGGATGCCACTATTTCTCTGTACACAGCACAGTTTTCCAATAGAGCCTTGTGGGTTCCTTTGCCCACAATCCTGCCTTCATCAAGCACAATAATCTGATCCGCATGTAAAATCGTACTGACCCGCTGTGCCACCACAATTACTGTCGCGTCTTGGGCGCGTTTATTCAGTTCTGAGCGTAAACGGGCATCCGTCCTGTAGTCCAAGGCAGAGAAGGTATCATCGAGCAAGTAGACTTTGGGCTCCCGAACCACAGCCCGTGCAATGGAAAGCCTTTGCTTCTGGCCGCCTGAAAGGTTAGTTCCCCCCTGGGCAACATAGCTCCCATAGCCATCTTCCCTTTCGTTAACAAACTCACTAGCCTGCGCTATCCGAGCGGCCTCCATGACCTCTTCATCGGTAGCATCTGCCTTACCTCCACGAATATTTGATGCTATTGTGCCGGAGAAAAGCATAGCCTGCTGCGGCACATAACCTAAGCGCAAACGCAAATCCTCCAAGGCCAGCTGTCTAATGTCGACGCCGTCTAATGTGATCCTGCCTTCTTGGGGATCGTGAAAGCGGGGAATCAAATCCAGGATTGTGGATTTTCCTGACCCTGTTCCGCCAATGATGGCGGTTGTTTCACCGGGGTTAGCAGTGAAGGAGATGTTGCTCAAAACCGGCTCGGCCGCGCCTGGATACATAAAAGTGACATCCTCAAAACTGATAACGCCACGATCCCTTCCGATCTGCGCTGGCTCTTTCGGATCTTTGACGGATGTTTCAGTCTCCATAACCGCAACGATCCGCTCGGCAGACGCGGAGGCCCTGGGCAGCATCACGAAAATGAACGAGAGCATCATCACCGACATGAAGATTTGCATCGTATACTGCAAAAAAGCCATCAAGTCGCCAACCTGCATAACGCCTAGATCAATCCGTTTGGCTGCAAACCAAATGATTATTATATTGGTAACGTTAATGAGTAAACCGAGCAGAGGCATCAAAGTCACCATCATGCGATTAACCTTAAGGGCTATCCCGGTCAGATCACGATTCGCTTTATCGAAACGCTCCTGTTCATAGGTTCCCCTGTCAAAGGCCCTAATCACCCTGACTCCGGCCAGCTGCTCCCGCAATACCAAATTAATTCGATCAAGCATCTTCTGCAGACCCTTAAAAAGCGGTACACCCTTGATAATGACATAGGAGATGATAAGACCGATGATGGGAATCAGACCTAGGAGAATAAGTGCCAATCCAGAATCTTTGCGCACAACCATCAACACGCCGCCAACTGCCATTAAAGGGGCGCGCATGGCCATCCGCATACTCATATGAAACATCTGCTGCACCTGTTGAACATCATTAGTTGTACGGGTGATTAATGAGGCTGTTCCGAAGGTGTTGAACTCCCGGGGAGCAAACTCGCCAACCCTTTTGAAGATGTCAAAGCGCAGGTCGCGCCCAAAACGCGTTGACGCCCTGGATGCCAAGAAATTGCCTACAACTGCACATAAAACCCCTCCCAAGGCAACTGCGAGCATTATCCCGCCTGTTCCCCAGATGAGAGGGATGTTGCCCCTGGCGATACCCCGATCAACAATTCCACTCATTAAGTCAGGGAGTTTCAAGGTAGCCATTACTTCCAGAAAAACCAAGATCATTACAGTGATAATTGTGCCAAGATATGGTTTGAAGTAGGAACGCAGTTTCCACATTAGGAATTCCCCCCTTCCCGCTCTTGCCGCCGACTGGCCAGAAACTCCCGGACTTTGCGGGAAATACGCACCAACTCTTTTCCATCCTCCGGTCCTAAATGATCCATAATCTCTGCAATATTCTTGGCAAACTCTTCCTTCGCTTGCTGCACGGCAGCCAATCCCCTGCTTGTCGGTCTCACATATATAACCCGCCGGTCGTCCTCATCGTTGACCCGCTCCACGAGATCGTGCTCTTCCAGGGAGTTAACTAAAGTAGTTACAGTCGGGCGCGTCAGCTTCAGGCGTTCCCCAAGCTCAGAAGGCTGCATGCCAGGGCTGCCCTGGGGTAGATGATGATGGAGATACATAAGTAGAGTCACAGCATTTTTCCGAACCGGGAAGGGACACCCGCGGTACCAGCCTTTATACCGTCTCAGTTCATGCAATGTCGCGACAAATTCTATAACCAAATCTGCGTCAGCCAATATATTCACCCCTATTGTTTACGATAAAAATAGTTACAACATGAAACCATTCTAACCAAAAACTATCCTGGGGTCAAGAAAAAAGAGCCGGGTTGCCCCAGCTCTTTTTTGGCAAAGTCGTTATTGCAGTACTACTCGATGGTAGACCTTTTTTCCCTTGCGGATTACCAGCTCACCGCCGGAAAAATCCGCTTCCGTCACCAAATGGTCGATTTCGGTCACCCGCTCATCCCCTAAGGTGATACCCCCCTGCTGCACCAAGCGACGTCCTTCACTGCGGCTCGACGCCAATCCGGTCTCAGTGAGCACAGTCAAGATATCTAGCCCTTCTGCAAAGTCTGCTCTCGCCAAGGCAGTGGACGGCATATTTTCGTCGACACCTGCACCGCTAAAAAGTGCTTTGGCTGTCGCCTCAGCTTTCCTGGCCTCTTCCTCACCATGGACAAACTTGGTGACTTCGAAGGCAAGCACTTCTTTGGCGCGATTTACTTCGGAGTCTCTTAACGCACCTAGTCTGCGCACCTCGTCCATGGGCAGGAAGGTTAACAGAGCCAGCATACGTTCAACGTATGCGTCATCCACATTGCGCAGATACTGGTAGAAATCGTAGGCACTCGTCCGCTCGGGATCAAGCCAGACTGTCCCTGCTTCGGTTTTACCCATTTTCGTTCCAGCACTGGTCGTCAAAAGCTTCAAAGTCAGACCATAGGCAGACGCGCCCTCTACTTTACGAACCAGCTCATAACCGCCGATAATGTTTGACCATTGATCGTTTCCGCCTATCTGGAGGCGGCAATTGTATCGGCGAAACAACTCTAGAAAGTCGTAGGACTGGGTCAATAGGTAGCTGAACTCTAAGAAGGTCAAGCCCGAATCCAGGCGGGCTTTATAGGTTTCCATGGTAAGCATGCGGTTTACAGAAAAATGCCTGCCCACCTCACGCAAAAACTCCATCAAGTTCAGATCCAGCAGCCAATTGGCATTGTTTTCCAAGATGGCAGAACCGTCAGAAAAGTTGACGAACTTAGAAAACTGTCGCCTGAAGCTCTCCACATTGGCATCGATAATCTCTTTCGTCAGCATTTGACGCATATCAGACTTGCCCGACGGATCACCGATCAACGTCGTCCCTCCACCAAGCAAGAATATGGGACGATGACCGGCTCTGTAAAGATGCAGCATACTCATGAGCGGAATGAGATGGCCCATAGTCAGGCTAGGAGCAGTAGCATCGAAACCGACGTAAAAGGTAACTTGCTCCTTGCCCAAAACCTCCCGAATCTCCTCGGGGTGAGTGGCCTGTTCAATAAAACCCCGTTCCTCCAAGACATCAAATGCGTTAGTCACATGAACTCCCCCTTAAATTAAAAAATTCCCTCTATCCTTAAAGGACGAGAGAACCCGTGGTACCACCTTTTTTCGAGAGCTTTTGCAGCGCAAAAGCCCACCTCAACCACTATAACGGATGGTGCCCGAAGCATCTTAACTTCTGCTTAGGCTCCAGAGTGTAATTCGCTAAGGAAGGTCTTTAGACCTTCAAGACCATGTTCTGCAGGCTTTGCACCAACCAGCCTGCTCTCTGAGTACCCATGGCCCGCTACTGAATCCTTCATAGCCCCTATTTCTGCTTTAATTGAACAAAAGTTTACCATAACCTGCTCTCCGTTGTCAAGGTCAGAAGCNGCCTCCACCGAACAAAGGGAAGGGGCGCATCGCCCCGCCCCTCTCGCGTCAGTTCTTTCTTGTCCTAAGACAAAGCCCCATAGACATGGGAGCCAATTGTCTCTTCGAACCGCTCTGCCTCCTGCAGCAGCTCTGTGAGGCGCTTTCTGCAGGCCGCAACAAACTCCTCGTCCTTTAAGCCCGGCAGATTAATCAGCACATTATATGCTGCTCCTCTACAGGCGGCAACACCGAGCAGACCAGCCACCCCGGCATCACTCAACGCATTCTTATTGCCGTGAAAGGCCATTTCTTTGGCTAAAGCCAGCACCTCCAGAGAGCGTTCGGCAATCTTAAGAGGTACCTCTGTCGCCAAGCGGGTTGCAGCCTGAATCTCTTTACGGCGTGATTGCTTTTCCTCATCAGTTGATTTTGGAAGCCTAAAGGCAGCCATCACTTGGTTAAAGGCCTCCGTATCGCTATTGACAAGATCCAGAAGTTCGTCTGCAAGACTCTGCGATCGATCTATTAGCTCGTCTTGGCCTTCGCCGCTTAGGTGGGCCACCATTTTAACCAGAGAAGCTGCAAGAGAACCAACTAAACCCGAAGCACTCCCTCCTCCCGGAGCCGGCTTTTCTGAACCCAAATCCTGTGCAAATTCTCGCAAGGTCAAATCAGTTAACAAAACACCACCACTTTCCACATCGTTTCTAGATTTTTAGATAACTTGGCCGGCTTTAACCACGGATGATACCAGGTTTACCCCAACAAAATAGGGAATCTTCCTGTAACTGTCCACATCAAAAATCACAAGATCAGCTTGCTTGCCAACTTCAATACTGCCAATTCGGTCACTGCGCCCTAGGGAATGGGCTGCATTGATTGTAACCGCATGGAACACTTCCTCAGGAGTCATGGCCATGTACAGGCAAGCGAGGGACATCACCAGCCCTAAGTTTGCCGTTGGACATGACCCGGGATTGAAATCGGTAGCCAAGGCAACCGGTAAACCTGCATCCAGCATTTTCCGGGCAGGGGCGTATGGTTTGCGCAAAACAAAGGCTGTCGCTGGCAAGAGAATGGGAACAACATTCCCCTTCCCTAATGCCTCGATGCCTCTATCAGACACCATCAGCAAATGGTCGGCGCTGGCCATCTCCATTTCTGCAGCGAGCTCCGCACCGCCTAGTGTGTTCATTTCATCGGCGTGGATCCGCAGCTTGAAGCCTAGTTCTTTAGCCCTGTGGAAAATGCGCCGGCTTTGTTCCACGGAAAAGACTCCCTTTTCAGTGAAAACATCGACATACTCTGCCAGATCTTCTGTTTTGATCCTAGGCAGCACCGTGTTGAGCAGAAATTCGATGTATCCCTCTTGGTCATCCTTAAACTCTTCAGGCCAAGCGTGGGCACCTAAGAAGGTAGAAACCAGCTCCACGGGCTGTTCTGCCTGGAGAATTCTGACTGCCTCGAGCTGCTTTAGTTCGGTTTTTAGATCTAAGCCGTAGCCGCTTTTACATTCAACGGTTGTTACCCCTAAACTGAGCATCCACTTCAGATATCGGCGGCCTGAAGCAACAAGTTCATCCAAAGAAGCCTCCCTTGTTGCCCGAACAGAGCTGGCAATTCCTCCGCCAGCCTCCATGATCTCCATGTAGTCAGCACCTTGCGCCCTGAGATAAAACTCATCTTCCCGACTTCCACCAAAAATCAGATGGGTATGGGGATCTACCAAGCCCGGAGTCACCACCTTGCCGGCGGCGTCAATAACCTGGGTGCTTTCAGTAATGTCCAGCCCCCGCGGCAATATCTCGCCGGCCCCGGCCCCCACAATCTGATCACCGGCACAGGCAACCCAGCCGTTTTCAATTACCTCCAACTCCTGCATCTTCTTGCCGCGCACAGGATACTCTGCCTGAGCGGCAGTTACCACCTGTCCATTCTTTATCAGAAGGTCAATTTGCACTTTATTTCCTCCTAGCGCAGGCGATTTTCCAACACCTGGTCAGAATTAAAGTCCTCCAGCTGCAAATACCAAGCGGCAACATCAATCAGAGCCTGTTGAGGTACAAGGCCAATCAGTTCGGTCCCCACTACCGGAACACCGTAACGGGCGGCCTCCCGGCGAATGGTCTCCAGTACCCTGTAAATCGGAGTGTTCTTATAGTTCTCTAAGTTCATGGAAACCTGTACCTCGCCCCGTTCTTCCAGGACAACGCCCATCCCCTTTACGTTCTTGAAACCGCCATTTCGCTCTCTGACACTTCTAGCTATGGCATCTGCGATCTCTTTCTTGTTTGTGCCCAGGTTGACATTGAAAGCCACCAGCGGCATACGGGCACCAACCACTGTTGCCCCGGCAGTTTCATGCATTTTAGGTTCACCAAAGTCGGGATGTCGGGCCTCGTCTTGAATAGACGCCTTCAGTCCTTCATAATTGCCTCTCCGAATATTGCTTAGATTCTTCCGTGCAGGCTTCCTGGCCGCTTCCCCATACAGATAGGTAGGAACACCTAGTTCTTTGTAGATACGCTCTGCCAGCTTGGCAGCTCCTTTTACACATTCCTCCATGGTAATACCCTCGATCGGGATAAATGGAATCACGTCAACTGCACCAATTCTGGGGTGAGCACCCTGGTGCGCTTCCATGTCTATCAAACGTACAGCTTCCTGCGTCAAACGAAAACTTGCCTCCTGAACGCCTGATAAATCGCCTACGTAGGTAACAACTGTGCGATTGTGATCGTAATCGGAGGAGTAATCCAGCAGCTGTACACCTTCCGTTTGCCGAACTTGTTCCACGATCTTTTCCACCACATCCAAGCGGCGCCCTTCGCTGACATTAGGAACGCATTGTACGATTTGCTTCTGTATCATCATATCTCCCTTTCTATTTCTCCAGCATGGGTACGCGAATACCTTTCTCCTTAGCTGTCTTAATGGCCAAATCATAGCCTGCATCAACATGGCGTACAACTCCCATGCCAGGATCAGAGGTTAACACTCTCTCCAACCGCTTGGCACCCTCATCGGTACCGTCGGCAACAACAACCATGCCGGCGTGGATGGAATAACCAATGCCTACCCCGCCTCCGTGGTGCAGTGAGACCCAGCTCGCACCAGCACAGGCATTAACGAGGGCATTTAGGATAGGCCAGTCTGCCACAGCATCACTGCCGTCTTTCATACCTTCCGTCTCCCGATGGGGGGAGGCTACCGAACCGGCATCCAGGTGATCCCGTCCAATAACAATTGGCGCGGAGAGTTCGCCAGACTTAACCATTTCATTGATCAAAAGTCCAAAGCGGGCACGCTCGCCATAACCCAGCCAGCAAATGCGGGAAGGTAATCCCTGAAAGGCAACCTGCTCCTTTGCCATTTTAATCCAGCGCACAAGACGCTCATTATCTGCAAACTCTTCACAAAGGCGATCATCAATTTTGTGAATATCAGCAGGGTCGCCAGAGAGGGCTACCCAGCGGAACGGCCCTTTACCTTCACAGAAAAGGGGCCTGATATAAGCGGGTACAAAACCGGGAAAATCAAAGGCATTGTCAACGCCGACCTCTTTCGCCTGCTGCCTAATGTTGTTGCCATAGTCAAAGGTGACAGCACCCCGTTTCTGCAAATCGAGCATAGCCTGCACATGGGCTCCCATCGATTCTTTGGCCAGCTGTACATAACGATCCGGGTTTTCCTGGCGCAGTCTAGCGGCAGCTTCTAAGCTGTACCCGAGGGGGATGTAGCCGTTCAAGGGATCATGGGCAGATGTCTGATCTGTTACCACATCGGGGGTAATGCCGCGTTTAACAAACTCAGGCAGCACCTCAGCAGCATTACCTAATAGGGCTATAGACAGTGCCTCTCCTTTGCCTCTAGCTTCTTCAGCCAGGCGCAGGGCTTCATCGATACTGTCAGTTGAAATCTGGCAGTACCTAGTGGCAATCCGCTTCTCAATACGTTCAGGATCGACTTCAACTACAATGGCAACACCGCCGTTCATAGTTACAGCTAAGGGTTGGGCGCCGCCCATGCCGCCGAGTCCTGCAGTCAGGACCAGACGGCCCTTGAGTGAACCGCCAAAATGTTGGTGCGCAAGTTCTGCCAAGGTCTCGTAGGTTCCCTGGAGAATACCTTGAGTTCCTATATAAATCCAACTGCCCGCCGTCATTTGACCAAACATGATAAGGCCCTTTTTCTCCAGCTCCCGAAAATGCTCCCAGTTACCCCAGGCGGGCACTAAGTTTGAGTTAGCAATCAACACCCTAGGCGATTGGGGTGTGGTGCGAAACACCCCTACCGGTTTGCCTGACTGCACTAATAATGTCTCATCATCTTCTAAAGTCTTCAATGTCCGTATGATAGCTTCGTAGGCTTCCCAGCTGCGGGCTGCTTTTCCGCTTCCTCCATAAACAATCAGATCGTCAGGGCGTTCTGCCACCTCCGGATCGAGGTTGTTCATCAGCATGCGCATGGCGGCCTCCTGATGCCAACCTTTACAGTTCAGTTTTGCTCCCCGTGGTGCTCTAATCATTAGATAACCTCCTCTATATTTACACTTCCAATGATATCTTCCACTGCCTTCAATACTTGGCCGGCGGCAACTAAATCCCTGGCCAGTTTAATTTCGGGCTCCAGAAAACGATCTTCCTTCAGGGGCGGTACCTGCTCCCTTACCAGGTCATATACGGCCTTGGCCGCGGGAGACATTTTGCTTGGCTCCCTAAACTCCAACGCCTGACATGCACATAGGAGCTCTATGGCTAGAATGTTCTGCAGATTGGCCAGGATCCGAAGAACCTTGCTGGCAGAAATAGATCCCATGCTCACATGATCCTCCTGGTTGGCAGAAGTGGGAATAGAATCAACCGACGCAGGATGAGACAGCACTTTGTTTTCCGAGACCAAAGCTGCAGCTGTATATTGAACGATCATGTAGCCGGAGTTAAGCCCGCTCCGCTCTGTTAAGAAGGGCGGCAGCCCGCTCAGGGCGGGATTGACTAGACGTTCAATGCGCCGCTCCGCTATGCTGCCAATCTCGGCCAGGGCTATGCCTAGAAAGTCCAAGGCAAGAGCTACCGGCTGTCCATGGAAGTTGCCGGCAGAGATGACTTCACCGTCCTCGGAGAAGATAACCGGATTGTCTGTAACCGAGTTAATTTCCCTGTTAAGCACGCTTGCCACATATGCATAGGCGTCCTTTGACGCGCCGTGAACTTGAGGAATGCAGCGCAAGGAATATGCATCTTGAATCCTCTCATGTTCTTTACTATAAACCAGCCTGCTGCCTGCCAAAATTCTTCTTAAGTTGGCTGCTGTGGCAATTTGGCCTGGGTGAGCACGCACTGCATGAACTCGCTCATCAAAAGCGTCTGGAATTCCACAAAGGGCCTCCAGGGTCATACTGCCTGAGATATCAGCTGTCTTGAGCAGTATCGAACCGTCATAAAGGGCTAACACTCCCTGGGCAGTCATGGCCTGTGTGCCGTTAATCAGTGCCAATCCCTCTTTAGCCTCCAAAGCTACAGGCGTTAACCCGGCCCGTTTCAGAGCTTCGGCCCCTGAATACAGCTGTCCCTGGTAATACGCCTGTCCCTCGCCTAGGAGCACAGCTGACATGTGTGCCAGGGGAACCAAGTCACCGCTCGCGCCTACAGAGCCCTGGCTTGGAATCAGGGGCGTAACACCACGGTTCACAAGATCCACCATGAGTTCAATAACCTCTGGGCGAATTCCCGAGTGGCCCTTCATCAAAGCATTAGCCCTTAGAATCATCATGGCTCTGACGACTTCTTCCGAAAAGGGCGTTCCCACGCCGCAGCTATGGCTTAAAATCAAGTTGCGCTGCAGATCTGCTACGTTTTCGTCCGATATGGATGTATTGGCCAATAGGCCAAATCCAGTGTTGATACCATAAATCGGCTGACCGCGACGGATCAGTTCCACAACGAGCTTGCGAGCCTGGCCTACCTTTTCCAGCTGCTTCGCGTCTAAAGCCACAGGTTTTCCCTGTCTAATGCACTCGACAACTTCATGACCACTCAAGTCGGATCCATTTAGAATCAGCATACATCTACCCCTTCAGCATTCCTAATATTGCGAATGTCTTTCCTATTCCACATTCGCCCAGGAGAGTCCTTGCAAACTTTCCTCATCTTTTTCTCATTTGAACAACATCGCCTACGCTTTTTACTAATAGTTTTTTGTTATATGAAAATAAGTGTTGCCNAAAACAGATTTNTGCGTTAAAATAACATTAGATGTTTTCACAGTGGAAAAAAGTTGGTGAGGTTGATGAGTCGGCACATAAGCAGTACGAAACTGGTACGAACCTACAACGCATCTACGGTGCTGAGGACCCTCTACGAACATGGAAGCTGCTCGCGTTCACAACTGGCCGAGCTCACTGGCATGAGTCATGCAACAATCACGCGGATTATTAATCAACTCCTGGAGCAAGGCCTAGTCTTAGAAGGAAGCCATGGCAAATCTACAGGAGGCCGGCGTCCGATCTATCTCCACATAGACCACAGCAAACTCTATGTTGCAGCGGTGAAACTGTTGCGTGATGACTGCCTGGCGGCGCTGCTTGATCTGAAGGGCCGTATTCTTGTAATAGAACAGCTGCAGCCCANGTCCCTGTCGCCAGAGATCTTGCTGCCTGCCGTGGCAGATTCCTTGAGGGAAATGTTCAACTCCCTTTCCATTAAACAAGAACATATCATTGGCGTTGGGGTGGCTGCCTCGGGCATGTGCCATCCTGTGGAGGGAACAGTTCTCCGCTCCCTTAACCTGGGATGGAAGGACATTCCTGTTGCAGATTCTCTAGGTCAGGAATTGGGTCTGCCAGTCTTGCTGGAGAACGATGCGAACGCCTGCGCCCTGTCAGAACTATGGCTGGGCAATGCAAAAGAGACCGCTAACTCAATGTTCATTAAAACCGAAACAGGGGTGGGTGTAGGAATCATATCCGATCAGAAGTTACTTACGGGATCACGCTTTGTAACAGGAGAGATCGGCCACGTGCCTGTAATACCAGACGGAAAACTGTGCCGCTGCGGACAGCGAGGCTGCCTGGAGAGTTATGTTTACTTCAAGCCCATCCAGGAGCACTACCAAAAGATTACAGGACAGAATCTCACACACGCAAAGTTCATCGAACTTGTACGGACCGGGGATCCCTTTGCCACAGAAATTGTCCAGGAAACAGCGGAGGCTCTTGCCCTCGCCTGTGCCCATTGGGGGATTATTCTTGATGTCGAAGTCATTTCTATTGGCGGCATTTGGGGGAAACTCGGACACGAAGTTTTGGATTATTGCCAGAAGTACTACGACTCTATTCTCGAACAGTCCGCAATTCCCTCAAACGTCAGAGTAACCGGTTCGAGCTTTGATGATGTTGCCGATCTTTTGGGAGCAGCAGGCCTTGTAGTTTCCCACTGGTTTACCCCTGCTGCAGTTCCATTCACTAAATAAGAAGCACGATTGAGTTCAGGAGGTGATGTTTGTAGAGAGTTCGTCAGTTGCGTTGGGTCATGATCAAAATCAATTAGGAGGTAAAGTGATGCTTAAAAAGTGTACGTTCTTTGTCTTGGCTTTGCTATTGGTTGCCGGCGTGTTTGTCCCTGCAAGTTTTGCTGAAGAGCCGATTAAAATCACTGTCCTGAACTATTTTGACCTCACCTCCCCCGGTGCAGAAAGGGAAATCAACGAAGTTTGGTACGAGTTTTCTGTTCGCAACCCCCACATCATCGTAGAGCGGGAAGACCTATTCCTGGATGCTTTCCATCAAAAGACAGAGGCTTATGCCGCAGCTGATATGCTGCCGGACGTAATCTACATGTGGCCTGGCGGACGCTCCACCTCCCTGCATACACTAGGGCTGGTCAAAGACCTGAGACCTCTCTTGGGAGAAGATGCTAAGTACTACCAAGAAGCAGTCCTTGCGCCGCAGGCAGGCGGTTTCCTGGCAGAGCTGCCGCAAACCATGACCTCCAGCCATGCGCTGTATGTCAATGTAGCTTTACTCGACAGTCTGGGCCTGTCCATGCCCGAGACCTACGAAGAACTGGTGGCTATGGTTCCAGTGCTGAAAGAAAACGGGCTTGATACCATCTTGATGGGTGCTCAAGATGACTGGGTCATCCAATCCTGCCTCTTCTCCATGATCGTCGGCCGCCTCGTGGGTGACGAGAAACTCAATGAGATCCTGGCTGGCGAAGCAAAGTTTACAGATCCAGAGTTTTTATCTGCCTTGGAATTTTATGCCCAGATGTATGAGGACGGCGTGCTCCATCGCAGAATCATGCAGACGGACTATGCTGAAGTTAACGGTCTCTTTGCTACCGGTCGCGCCCCCTTCATGGTTGACGGGGACTGGAAAGTCAGCAACTTCCTAACAGACCAAACCACAGGTGAAGCTTTGATCCCAGTGGACAGACAGCATGAGTTCAAAATGACAATCTTCCCTGCCATCCCCGGAGAAATTAACAAAGCCTCATCCTCAGGTGTGGTAGGCGTAGGATTTGGCATGAACGCTAAAATTCCCGCCGGTTCAGCTAAAGAAGCAGCAGCCTGGGAGTTAATCAAATGGCTGCAAGGTCCAGAAGTGCAAAAAATGCGTCTGGAGACTGCGGGCACCATCCCCAGCCGTGTTGACGTAACATCTGACAACATCGAACCACTGGTTGTTGAGCGAATTCGCTACTACGAAGACATCGCCATAACAACTGAAGTTCTGGACAACATCTTCCAAGGAGAAGTCTACACTCCGATCAACATCGGTCTGCAAGAAATCGGCCTAGGCTTCGCAACTCCCATGGAAGTAGCCGAGAGAATTCAAGAAGCGTTCGATGACTGGTTTGCCCGTCAATAACAGTAAATACTAGCAAGGGGTCGGGTTCCTTTTGGACCCACCCCTTCCTGCCAAGGAGGAGCGTTTCCATGAAAAGGGTTATCCATTGGTGGACCGAGGAACGCCGCGCCTACCTCTTGCTCGCTCTGCCAGCGGTAGCAGTATATTGGGCTGTAATGGCATTTCCCACCGTCTTTTCTTTTATCCTCAGCCTGACAAACTACAACGGAGGACCAGTATTCAACAATCCGAACATTCAATTCGTGGGTTTCACACATTATCTGCGAATGTTTCGCGATCAATACTTTTGGATTTCTCTTAAGAACAACACTTTGATTATTCTCATCTCCGTGTTTGGACAAATCCCCCTAGGATTTCTGTTTGCCTATGTTATCCATCGCAAACTAGTCAAGTTCACGGGCTTTTTTCAGACGATTATCTATCTGCCCTGTGTGATCTCAACGATTATTGTGGGCAGACTGTGGCGATCCTTTTTCTCTCCCTACGGACCTTTTACTGAGTTCATGCAGAAGTTCCAGCCCGGATGGGAGAACGAACTTTTCTTTGATCCGAAATTGGCTATTGTACCAGTACTTTTTGTTATTTTGTGGATGTATACAGGCACCTACATGATCATCTTCCTGGCCAATCTGCAAAAGATCGATCCTGCACTGATCGAGGCTGCCAGGATCGACGGTGCCACCGAATGGCAAGTGCTCACCCGGATCATGCTTCCTTCCCTTTCCGGTGTGATTGTCACCGCATCAATTTTGGCGATATCAGGTTCTCTCAAGAGTTTTGACCTGCTCTTTGCCATGACCGCCGGCAATCCGGCCCGAAGGACTTCGGTTTTAGCCCTTTATATGTATGATACCGCCTTTAAACACTCGCCCAAATATCCACTGGCCAACGCCATCTCAGTTTTCATGGTCATGCTCAGTTTGCTCTTGATCGTGCTTGTGAAACTTACTGAGGCAAAGTTTGGGGGTAGAGAATGATGAAGCAAGTCAAAATTCGAAAAAGTGATTTCCATCCCGTACTTAAAGTCTTTGTCTACCTAGTGGCAATTGTCTTCACGGTTCTAACGCTGTACCCACTGCTTTGGCTTGTTATCAGCTCCCTTAAGACCAATACTGAGTTCCAGCTGAACCTTTTGGGATTGCCCCAGAACCCAACACTGAGCAACTACCCAACTGCTTGGCGCTTAGCCCAGTTTGACACGTTGTTTCTGAACAGTCTTTTCTTTACCACAGCCTCTACTTTGCTCGTCATTGCCCTGTCCCTGATGGCAGGCTTTGCCTTCGCTAAGCTCCGCAGCAAAGCGACCCCGTTCTTGCACGGCAGCTTTATCATGGGGATTTTGCTGACACTCCAGTCAATAATGGTGCCGCTCTTTTTGATGTCAGTTGCCACTGGGCTGTATGATACCCGCCTTGGAGTGCTAATACCTTATGTTGGTATGGGGCTTCCGATCGGGGTTTATCTGTGTACGGAGTTTATCAAGTCCATTCCTGACTCGGTAGTTGAATCGGCGCGGATTGATGGTGCATCTTATTTCCGCATCTTCGCTTCGATTGTTGCGCCAATGGCGACCCCTGTGGCAGTAACCTTGGCCATTCTCAATGTATCGGGTGTCTGGAATGAGTTTATGCTGATCAACATCCTCGTTTCCCGGGATGCACTGCGAACGCTGCCGGTCGGAATCCATAAGTTCTCTGGCGCATTGGCCAGCGACCACGGTCGCCAGTTTGCCGCCCTGACCATAGGGCTAGTGCCAATGGTTGTATTTTACCTGTTCTTTAGAAAACAACTCACAAAAGGTGTTTCGGCGGGTGCCATCAAAGGTTAGCCAGGCTCCCCGCGCATGCAAAAAAGACGCCCCTGAGGCGTCTTTTCTTACCTTAAACCTTGTCTTAATAGTCTTCTCTCAAGCCAAACTCTGCCGATTCTACCCACTGTCTGGCTTTAATCACATGTTCGATAAGGTCTTGAAACATGTTGTAATGAATCTTCTCCTGCTCGACCAAAAAGTTAAACAAGCGCTTTTCTTCTTCGCTGCCGGCCTCGGCACCCATTTTTTCGTAGAGGACAATGCTCTCCTGCTCCTTCTCCAGCGCTAACTGGTAGGCATCCAGTTGATCCGGCCTTGCCTTATATTCAATCTGCAGATCCTTTTCATTCTCGAAAATGCCTTTAAAGTGGGCGGGAACCTGGCTGTCCTTCAGTTCATAGTCCTTCTTTGCCTTGTATTTTTCCAACAGTTCGGCATGTGCCCTTTCTTCTGCAGCCAGCAAGGCAAAAACTGCCTTTAAGCCTGCGTGACCTGCTTTTTCGCCCTGCTCCAAGTAATACTTCTCTCCGTCCAGCTCCATTTTAATCGCAAAGTCAATTGCCGTCACCCGATCAGCTCCTTTCAACTATTATGACTCATAAACAACTGTTGTATTGCGGCCACGCTTTTTCGCACAATAGACTGCTTCATCAGCCCTCTGCAAGAGCTCTTCACAGGCGCTGCGATCACTTCCATCCGCGGACGCAACACCAACTGATATCGTTAAGTACCGATCTATCGGCGAGGCTTCATGGGGAATCTGCAAGTCATAGATGGCCAAGCGCAGCCTTTCGGCCACTTGCCAAGCGCCATTAAGTGCGGTCTGAGGCAGCAGCGCCACAAACTCTTCCCCGCCCCAGCGTGCGATCAGGTCACCTGGACGCTGTAAGGTGTTATATAAAGTTCGGGCTACCAGCTTCAAGACATCGTCACCCTGCAAGTGTCCGTAGGTGTCGTTGTATGCCTTGAAGAGGTCTAGGTCTATCATCAAGACCGCAAGCGGTGTCTTATTGCGCAGTGCCCGGCTGACTTCTTCTGAATAAGCTTCATCAAAACGCCTGCGGTTGGGAATCCTGGTCAAACCGTCAATCCGGCTGTCTCTTTTTAATATGTCCTTGTACCGTTTCAACTCTAGATGATTGCGAATTTTGGCCTTCACAATGGGAACATTAAAGGGCTTTCTAATATAGTCCATAGCACCAAGCTCTATACCGTAAGCTTCGTTTTTGTCGCCTTCAAGTGCTGTCAAGAACAGAATAGGAATATCACGGGTATTATGATCCGCCTGCAGCGCAGCACATACCGCATAGCCATCCATTTCGGGCATCACAATGTCGAGCAATATTAAGTCTGGCAATTGCTCCCTGACCATGGCAAGTGCTTCCACACCATTGCTGGCCACCCTGAGATCATATTCATCCTGAAGGGCATTCACTAAGATTTGAGCATTCAGCTTGACATCCTCTACGATCAGGACGTTTTGTCTTCTCCCCAAATCCAAATCATCTAGCATGTTCCACCTAAACCCCCGACCTAACCAACTAGTTGATTCCCACTTTGTGTAATTCGACAGTTCTGGTGAAAANCCTTGCACGAACAGAGTAATTCCCCATTATGCACGAGATCCTTGTATGATCTCTAAATCGATAGTAATTTGCTTAGGGTGCGGTCCAGAGATCTGGTGTCGCCGGCTTAAGGGCGTCATTTTCGTCATAGATTGCCAGAGCAGGCTGTTAACGTTAACTTGATACTTAAGGTTCGTGCTCTGGACTACCTGAAGGTTCTCTTCAAACTTGGCCAAGACATCTTCATTAGAGTAAGGGGCTGCCCCCTCCAGGCGCTGCCGGATCTCCCGCAAGTATCCTTCACGGGGCAGCACCTTGATAATCACTCCTCCGGGCTTCAATACCCTCTTAAATTCACCGTAATTAGCCGGCGAGAGAACATTCAGGATGACATCAACGCTTTCGCTGCCAAAGGGCAGCTCAGCCAGATCAGCCACACACCACATGATGGATTCAGAATGGGAAGTTGCGAGCCTTATGCCGGCGCGTGATATGTCTACGCCAATCATGCCTCCTGGCTGGACTCTGCTGNAAATCCCGGCCAGAAATGACCCTTCACCACATCCCGCATCCAGAACAAGCGGCNCATGGATGCCGAGGGCATTAATCAGACTGGAGATCTCGTCAATTAGCGGAGCATAAACTCCGGCAGAAAATACCTCCCGGCGTGCCAAGAAAAGGGTTTGATCGTAGTGGCTGGTTTGTCTGCCTGTAAATAGACTCAAATATCCTTGACGGGCAAGATCAAAGTTGTGATTCCGCCGGCAGCGTACTCCGGTGTCTGTCGTCACAAATTCCCCGCCGCAAAGGGGGCAGCAAAATGCACCAATGTTTGCCGCAAACCGCTCCTTAGCCAGTTCCTTTTTCGTTAAGCGTTTGCTCATCATTCTCCTCCATCTGTCCTTACGATAAAGGTGAAAACAGGCTGACTACCGCTTCCAAAGCCCGAGAGCGCAATGTCTGCTTTTTGAACTTCACATAGTCCAATTCAACGCTCTTAGCTGCATCAACCCTGAGGATCTCAGCATATTTGCTGTTGAGCTCTGGGGATTCAAAATAGACAAAAAGCTCGTCGTCACGTTCGAGGCTGCGAAAATTCAGGTTCACAGTGCCTATACAGAGTACGTCTGCGTCGATCAGCATAGTTTTTGCGTGCATAATACCCTTGTACTTAAAGACCCTGACTCCGCTGTCTACAAGCTGCCTGAAATAGTAGTTCTTGATGTTGTGGTGAAACAGTCCCCCGAAGGTGTAGTAGCTTGATGTCATAATTCGCACATCAACNCCCCGCAGCGCCAAGGTTTTCAGACTCTGCAAAATAGGTTCTGATGGGGAAAAATAAGGTGTCTGAATCCAAAGCCTCTCCTTAGCCCCTGTAATAAGGTTGAAGTAACTTAAGTTGATAACGTCTTGGTGAATAAACTTGTTGTAAAGACCATTGGCTATCGTCTGTGTCGGCAAATTGCCTGGGGCAGGAGACTCCCCGTCTCGTTTCGGGAAGTAGTGCCGCAGCCGGTTTCTGAAACCTATGGGATGTTTGCGCGTTGAGGCAATCCAGTCAGAAACAAAAATCTGCTGCAAGTCGTGGACGCCTCCCCCGGCCAGCCGAATGTGCGTGTCTCGCCACTCCTGGTCCCGAACGCCTTTGGCGTAGTGCTCTCCTAAGTTCATTCCGCCTAGGTAGCCGATCTTCCCGTCAACAATGACCAGTTTGCGATGGTTACGGTAGTTCAGTGCCCGGGCATAGGGCCTGATGCTTCGCACTTGTCCCCCGGCTTGCTTAAGTTCTCGGAAAAGGGGTCTCACAAAGGTCATAAAACAGCCAAAACTGTCATAAAGCAGCTTTACCTCTACCCCCTGTTTCACTTTTTCCTTCAGAATTTCGATTAGTTCCTGCCCGACAGGATCATTGTGAATGGTGAAGTATTGGACATGAATATGATCCTGCGCTTCCTTTATATCCTCAAAGAGACGCTTTATTTTTGGTCCGCCGTTAGTGAATATCTCTACAGCATTGTCATCGGTAAACATACTCCCGCACCACTGCCGATGAAAACGCTGGATTGGGGAAAGGATCCGATTAGAGGGATTGTCGCTCTTTTGGATGATTTCATCCAGTTCTAAGAAAAGCCCCTTGTGGCGTTGACGGATTTTTCTCCTTTTGTAAGCCCAATAGGTCTCACTCCCAAACAAGAGGTAAATGGCCAATCCCACCACAGGCAGGAAAGTAAGGGCCAAAAGCCAGCTGAACCGCTGATTCGGCTTCTTATTGCCGAGGAAAATGAGCAGCATAACAAAAAGTAGATATCCCAGATAAAGTAGTGACAAAATCTGCTTCACAAAAAAACCACCCCTATGACAAGAGCCCTTACCGGCTGTGTACGTCATGCTACTTACTGATTAAACAATGTGTTTAGATTTCCTGCTGTTCTTCCTCGCGGAGCAGGTATAACCTTGCTTAAGNGCTAGATGGAAATCTCCTGGGACTTAAGGTGGTTNCGCGNGCCAAGCCTGCTTGCCCCTGCGGTAAACACAGNTACAGCGCACTCAGTAAACACGAACGCCAACCAAACACCAGCCATTCCCCAAACTTGACTCAAAACTAAGACAAGTGGAATGATAATGACAAAACCCCTGGCCATTGCTATGAAAAATGCGTCTCGGACCTGTTCNGTAGCGCTCAAATAAGTGGTAACCACTATATTTATCCCCAAAAAGAGAAAACCTAAGAAATAGAGGCTCAGTCCCTGTTTTGCCAGGCGAGAGATTTCCATATGCTGCTCCGTGTTAAAGGCNGCGACTATCTGTTCCGAATAGAAAAGCACAGTAAGATAGATAAGGACAGCCATGATTAGAGCAGTTTTTAGGGCATATCCCCTGACTTTCCGGGTCAGTCTGGAACTCTTGATGCCGTGAGCCCGGCTGATGAGAGGCTGCGAACCCTGGGCCAGCCCTGTAAAGACAGCCATGGCAACCAGTCCCAGATTGGCGACAATTCCATAGGCTGCCACGCCAAAATTCCCCTCCAAGCCCAGGATTACCAAATTGAAAGTGATCAACACTGNAGCAGATGACAGTTCAAGGATCAGGGCAGATGTTCCAAGGCTGAAGAGATCCGGAATCAGTTTCCATTTCAGCTTTTCCCATGTTATGGCAAGCTTTCTGTGTGGCGACCTAAAATGAAACNGCAAGACACAAAGACCGATCAAGGGTGCGAGACTGGTGGCAAAGGCGGCGCCAAACATGCCCAAGTCAAAAATGTACATGAACACGTAGTCCAAAAGTATATTTGAAAGGCTGCCGGCCACCATCGCCAGCATCGCCAGTCTGGGATTGTGGTCGTTGCGAACAAAGGCCTGTACGATATTGTTGGTGATGAACAGCGGCGCGAATAACAGGATCGTGGCCAAGTATGTCCTCGTCATGGCCAATGTACTTGTGTCAGCACCGAGCCATCCGGCCAGACGATTTGAGCCTAGAAGCCCAAGGAGTGCCAAGAGGAGTCCTATCACAATCCCTACCTGCAAGGCCGTGGCAAANACTTTGTTGGCCCGCTTCTGTTCAGCCTGAGATTGCAGGATGCTGTACCGAGTAGCACCTCCAATGCCGATCATTAGGCCGATGCCATGAATCACACTGTACAAGGGTATGGACAAGTTCAAGGCTGCCAATCCGGTTGCTCCCAAATTGTGGGCTACAAAGTAGGTGTCGGCCAATATATAACAAGAAACGCTGACCATGCCCAAGATGTTCAAACTGGCATATTTAGCAAAGTTTCTCAACAAAGAAACACTCAGAGTAAACACTCCCTTCAAAATAAAAAGATGTTCTGAAACATTCCTGCTAAGACCTAACGGAATGCTTCCGAACACCTGCATTCTCTACCCGGTGGCAGAGAATCGGCTTAAATTGCGGCAGCTTTTTTAATCATCCTTGTTCATCCATTGCGCCAGTTCACGATAAGCCTCTTTTACATCCGCAACTGTACCGGCAAATACACCTGACTTCACTAAGGCGATGATGAGCATCAAGACCAGCGGTCCCAAAAGTACCCCCCATCCTCCGAAAAGCTGCAGGCCAACATAGGTGCTAAGCAGAACCAACAAGGGAGGCAAGCCAGTCTGGTCGCCCATTACCTTTGGTTCTACAACCTTTCTGACTAAGAAAAAGACCACTCCCAGGATGATCAAGAAAATCCCCTTGTTGATATCACCAAGGAACAGCTCTACCCCTCCCCAGGGAATGAGGACGGCAATAGTGCCAATAACCGGCAGCAGATCGATTAAGCCGAGAAATAAGGCGATGGTCAGTGCATAGGGTTG